>JGI1358J11329_10003682_pt1 | contig 11317 bp, 10 predicted proteins | sample Subgroupgradi54m_FD_11329 | JGI IMG/M metagenome (IMG submission 11329)
ATACATTGTTTTTTTATCACCTGGAACAAGATCTTTACCTGCTTTCAAAATAATTTTATGAGTTTGAGAAGCACCATTCGTATCAAAAGATCTTGTAAGATTATCAAATTTATTTTTTCTAACAGTATCCCAATTACAAATTGCAAGTTCATCAGTTTTAACACCGACAACAATATCTGTATTTTCTTTTATATACTTATTTTCAGAAGTACAAGGTTTATTTTCATCTGTGTTTTCATCACCTTTAGATTCACAAATAGGTTCATTTATGTCTTCTAATTTTAAAGAAGTGATAACAAGTTTATTAACATCTTTTTTATTTCCATCTTTAGTATCACAACTATTCATACATCGAGCCCCTTCTTCTGTATCAAATAATTGACAATTTTGACCTAAACTTTTACATAAATATTCAGTACATTGATGTTTTCCCCCAGCAGTAAAATCAACATCTTTAGAAACTTCATTTCCATTAACAGCTAAATAATTTCTTTTACCTGGTTTATGACAAAGTTGACAATCATTCGAATTAACAGGAGGTTGCCAAGTTTTACACGTAAATTCAACTTTTTGATCTAAAGATTTTGCAGTTCCTAACGTAATAAAAGTAATAGCCGCAGCAACTGCGAGTAAAATCCAACCAATAACTGGAATTCCTGCCAAAGCACCTAACAATTAAAACCCCGACAGTTACTAATAATAAAGAAGAACCAATAACAGTACCAGCAGCTTTCAAATCCCAAAAGTCTAAACTCTTAGCTTCAGGAGGTAAATCAATTCTAAGTTTATTTGTATATAAAATTAATTTTTCAAAGTTATATTCTTCATCACTTTTACTTGCAGGATCAACTAATTTCTCAGCATCTAAACAATCCTTAACTAATCTCTGAGCATCACCATTCTGATCATTATAAACAATTTTATCATAATCTTTAACTTCTCCATCACTAATATCTCCTGTATCATAATCATTATCATCTAAACCAGCTAATTTACAGTCTCGAGTAAATCCTTCTTTACCCCATTTTCCTGCTAAGTTATAACCTGCACCACAATCTCCTTGTGCTTGACAAAGAACATTTTGTCCATAAGCAAATTTTTTAGTATATAATTGACATCCACTATCGCAATCCCAATCAGCACCCCATCCGCCTGTAGACCAAAAAGCTTTCAATGCTTTATCCCCAGTTGAACTTGCTCCTTTACAAAATGTATCATCTCCCTCCCAAAATCGAGAACCAGGAGGAATTAAAGGTAAACATTTTCCTTCTTTTGAAAGTTCATCTTTAACTTCAACAGTAACATCTGGACAAGGATAATTTTTATCTTTATACTGCTTACGTAATTCATCACATTTTTTATCACTTAATCTTTTAGCATCTTGTACAGCTTGATCTTCTTCTTTTTTACTAGAACTAAGCCAAACACAATCTTTGATGTTTTTATTTTCGCAACATTCTTTATTATCACACTCATTACATAAACTAGTAGCTGCTTTATTTTTTACACATTTAGCAACATCGATATCTAAACCATTAAATTGAACACAATATTCATCTCTGTATCCTGCACATTCAACAACTTGTTCTTCTCCTTCAATACATGTATGAACATAATGTCTGCTTCCAGGTAAATCTCTAGTTGGTCCAGCATCAGCATCATATTCACACCAACTCTCTCCATTTATTCTATAAGTTCTAGAACTATCTTTAGTAGGAAATTTAGTATCTGTTTTATTATCATTATCAAAAGTTCCATCTCCATTCTCATCAACAAAATGATTATCCCATAAACTCGTAGCATTACAATTCAAACTTTTACAAAAAGCGCTTTTCTTTCCTTTCGTTCCCTTCGTCTCTTTACAAATGCTTCCAGTGTTATAATCACAATCTCCATCAGGAACTTTCAAAGAACTTACAATAGGATTTTCACATACATCGTAATAAAAAACATCTTCTCCTCCATCTACTTGAGGAGCACAGCCAGTATCATATTTATTTTCATTTTTTTTACAATGATTACAATCAGAAGTTGGAACATTAATACAATCTATTCCATCATAAAATTCTCCATCACTACATTCTCCAAAACTAGAAAAGGTACAACTAGCCTTATTTCCGCTTTCACTTTTTTTTACACAGCATCCTTTAACAACAGATCGAGGAATATTTTGACAAGCAAGTTCGCTCGTAACGTCTTCTCTATAATCTAATTCAAGTGAAGGATACTGAGAAGTAAGATCTTGACAAGCTTGTTTGGTTGTCAGTGTAGACTGAGTACCAATAACGCAGCATCCTTTACTACATTGAGGAACATTACAAGAAGCATCAGAAAGAGGAGTACCCCCTAATTCATTTTTACAAAAATCAACTGAAACACTTTTAAAACATCCTTGTCCAGCAGTAGCAGTATATCCTAAATTATTTACATCACAACAAACAGGTTTACAAGGACCAACATCTTCACATCGATTTGTTTCCCAAACACGTAATCCATTACTTGTATCACAATTATTTTCAGTTGTATAAGAACAATAATTTACATCAGGAGTTTTAGTTTTTTGACAGCACACTCTTTTTTCAGGTTCAGCAGCAAAAACATTTTCAGAAGTACTTATTCCAACAATAAAAATTAAACTAATCATTAAAAAAATTTCAAAAAAAGCCTCAAGAACAAGATGAAGTTTCATACGAGTTTCCCCTCTGCACGAGGATATCTTCCTTGTCCTTCTACTGCAAAATAAAAATGAAAATTAGGAAAATCAATAAGACTAAGATCATATAATTCATCAGGATAGGGCTTATGAACAAGAAGTCGATATTTATTTTTTTTAAGTAAAGTAAAACTAATAATATCAACTTCATTGCCACTAGCTTTTTTTTCAAGTAAATCATCAACAGCAAAAACTAAAGCACCTAAAGGAATTTCAAGCTTAGAGACATAAGAAGTACCTTTCACAGAATCAGTTCCTTTTGTTAAAGTCAAAGGCAATTGAGTAGTAACGAGAATTGTTTGATCTAAAATTGTAGTACTTAAATTAAGTTCTCCAGAAGTAAGAGTATAATCTTTATTTCTATAAGCTTCAAGATTAAAGCATTTTTTAAGTTCAGGAATTAAATATCCATCTAACTTTTTCTCGAGTGTAGAAAGAAGCAAAGGCGTACTTAAACAACCTTTTTTATCTTTAAAACTTCTACATAAAATAGGATAACTTACATTGATGTAACGAATGTAATCATATTCTCGTTGATAGTCTCCTCCATACTTCATCAATAACAAAGCAGCATCTTTAGTTTCTTTCGTAACACAAATATTAATTTCGTTTTTCAAATCATCTAGTTGAGTACTCAAATATTCTGCAGAATGAACAGGTGGAGATCGAACAGTTTTAATAACACTATCTTTAAAATAAAATAAAAGAAGGACTGCAGTTAAGACAACGATTCCTAAAACTACAAATACTACAACTTGCCCTCTTTTTTCCATTTTTTTATGTACTGATATAGATAGTTATTTCTTCATTCTTATTATTAAATCTATCTTCACAATTAATTCTAAAAAAATCACCAGTAATTGGAGTATGATGTTGCATTCCATCTCCACTTTCAAGTCTAAAATCTGTATTCAAAATACCAGTTCTATTTGTAATAAAATAACAATTACTCAGTTCATTTGTTTCTACCACTAAATCACTTCCAGATCTATAAACTTTTGTAATACGAGGGACAGTCTCATCTTTTTGTAAATCAACAGTAATATTTTTTTCTGCAATATTTCCTATAATATCAACACATCTAAATTTTAAAGGAACAAGTCCAGGTGCATGTGAATAATCTTTATACTCATGATGTGTAGCCTCGTTTGATTCTCCAGAAAGTGCATCTTTACATCCAGGTTCTGAAAAACAATCAAAACTATATTTAGAAGGAGCCCATTTACATCGAGCCTTCCCATCTTCAGCTCCCCCAGTAGTATCTATTGAAAAAGTAAAATTATTTTCATAAATAGTATCAGTACAACTCTCTCCCCCTTCATAGATACATTTAATATTTGTAATATTAAGTTCTTTAGTCCCAATAATTGTAAGTCCATCTTTAGGAGTGGGTTCACTTGCTTTTCCATTTGTACCTAAGCAAGAAAACCAAAATTTATTTTCTCCTAATTTAATATCACTAACTTGCGTTGTACAAGTAAAAGATCTTAAAAGTTCAGGACCAACAGGACGACAACCAAATTCTTGAGCAACATTTTCATGAGTACGAACATCCAAAAGTTTCATATCTTTATAGGCAACACTTTCATTATCCCATCTGCAAGTTCTAACATCTCCTCGTACACGAAAAGTAACTTCTTTAGTTGCATCTCCAAACTTAACATAATTTGTTCCAGAAGAAAATTCTAAATAAGGCGCATTTAGATCTGGACCTCGAGCAACAGTAAAACTCACTTGCGCTTTTTCAGGTTGCAATTCATGAGCATCATTTGTTGGTCGCTGACAAACAATCCAAAAATTATAAACTGGAGTAGTTGGAGTATTTGATCCCTTACCTAAAAAAGAGAGAGTATGTGTAATTCCAAATTCATCATTCGTAATTGCTTTCTGATCACTCATATCCTCTTTTGTAGCATAAAAACAAAAACTAGGGAAATCATTTCCTTCAGCACTTCCTCCAACACCAATTGTTTTAAAAGAAAAGGTAATTGGAGTATTCTCTTCTATATTTCCTTTAATTTCAAGTTTCTGATTTCCTGCATCATTATGAATCTCAGCCTTTCCAGATTCACACCCTTCAGATTTTAAACTACTACAAGTATACGTAGCTCCTAAAAATTGGACTCGTGGTTTAGCAAATTCAGTATGTCTCACGCAAACACCTGTTTCATCAGAACCAGAAGTATCAGTAGTAGAAACAAAGTCACATTGAACATCTAATCTTCCAATACTACTACAAAGTTCTCGAGTACATTTATAAAATGGTTTTCCATCAGGGGCAAGTAAAGAAACATTAGGCAATAATCCCCCATTACTCCAGTTTAAGTTACATTTTTCACAAGGAGCAAGTTCAAAAGAAGGACTCCAAGGTTTACATTGAACAGTAACGTTATCTTCAGACATTCTACCTACGCTTCCAGAGTCATCATCACAAGCTGCAAGAAGAAATAAAAGAAGAATCAAAAGAAAATAAAAAGATTTGAATTTTAATTTTCTAAATTTTTTTCTAAGTAAAGAAAAAGGAAATAAAAAGAAAATTGGATTTGCTGTAGTTCCAAAATCTTCAGGTCTCATAGGAGAACCATTATGTAGTTCATTAAATTTATTTGCTTCGTTATCTTTATAATTTTTGATATAAGATTCAGAAACTTCTTCTGAACTTGCACATCCATTAGTTCCTAAAACAGAACACAAAGGAACAGAACCTGTTGCAACAAATTTAAATAATCCTGTAAAATTATAATCTCCTGTACCTAAAAGATTAGGCACATATCCACAATCACCAAAAGCTCTGCAAACAGAATTTGAATTATCTAAGAGAGCAATAAAAGATTGTACATCTGTTTTCTGAGAATTAAATTCATATGTTCCTAAAGTACGTGTACATTCTGGTCCTTTACAATTTCCACTTAAGACATAACTATTGTAAGGAAGTTCGTAATAATAATTAAAATCTATATTAGGATCTATTTTATCTAAACCATATTTTTCTACTTTTCCGCAATGTTCAGTTCCACTTGGAGGAACTAAAGGAACACAAAATCCAGGTCTAACTCCTTTTTCAGTAATTAATTCACCACCCTTATTTGCAGTGAGAACAATACTCGAAAGCATCTCAATTTCTTTTGTATCACAAATAGCATTAAAAGGTCCGCCACATCCTTTTCCATAAACAGTTATTCTATAGTTACCTGCAGGTGGATTCTTTAAATAAATTTTACAAGGCTCTTCTTTACATTCAGAAACTTCAACAACATCTCTAAAATTATATTCATATTTCAAATCTCCCCCTTGCCAATATCTTAATTTTAAAAATTCATTAACTTTAGATAAAGCGCCATCAAGTTTAATTTTATCATCTTTAGACAATTGAAGTTCTAAACTATTATCTTTATTAACTGCTCTTTTGTAAATGTAAACACAATTTTTGTAAGCTTGACAACAATCAATTGAATTTTTTTTATCAACAATCTCCTGATCATTACACTTAAAACAGTTTTCAGGTTCAGTATTATCAATCCAACTTGCTTCAGTAACAACGTAGGTAGCAACAACAGCACCAGCAGGATCTTTTTTCTCTTTGGTTACAATTTTTTCAACACAGATTTGATTTCTTCCTTCACCTTGAAGAATCACAGTTTCATTTCCTCGATCACAAAAATGAACATAATGTCTCGTACCGGGAATATCTAATCCAGGACCAACTTTAGCTTGCATATATTCACACCAGCTTTCTCCATTATACCTATAACTTCGAGAAGATGCACCAAGAAAACTAAAAGTGTTATCATTGGTTAGAATACCATCATGATTCTCATCAGTAGAAGGATTATCCCAAACATGTTTACAAGTGGTATCAACACAACTTAGACTTCCATCAGTATTAACTCCAACAGCTTTAGCAGCATCTAAATTACAATCATCAACAACCTCTTCGTGATTACCGCAAGAATCATACCAATAAATTTTATTCCTATCAAGTCCACTTTCATTGTTTCCAAATTCTTTATGATGATGTTTAATGCATTGAGGAGTACATTGTTCTTTTAAATCACTGCAATAATATCCTTTCTGATGATTCCCACTTTCACAAACAGAACTAATTCCATACGTACAAGTCTTATCTTCACGAATACAACATCCTACATCAGCCTCAGTTCCTAAATTTAAAGCAGCACAATCTTGTCCATTTGTAATTTCTTCTTGAATAGTACCTAAAGAAGAACAATCACTTTGTGAAACAAAACGATGAAAACCTGTATCCGTTGATTGACAGCACACAGGTGTGCAACTTGGATGATGTTCACAAGTACCAGAATTAAAACTTCCAGTACATCGCACTTGAGGAACTCCTTCAGTACAAACAGAATCTACAAAACAACACCCCTTATTTGCACAAACATCAACGTCACTGCATTTTTTAGGAAATAATTTATCAGGTTCACAAAGTTTTCCAGATAATCCCGATTCTTCAACACAATATTCAAAGCTATCCTTAACTTTAACACAACACCCATCAGCAGCATAACTAACAGAAATCATAAAAAGAAGAATACCAAGAACAACAAAAAACAAAAAAACTTTTTTAAAAGTCATGTTTCAACTCCAAAATAAAATATCGCCTCATTGCCTTGTCTAGGTGCAATCATATAAACAAGACCATGATCAATTTGAACACTTGCAATTCTAAAATAAGGATTTGTAGAACTCATTTCATTTAAATCTACAGGTTGACCGAGCGTTTCTTTATTAAGAATTAAACGAGTTAAAGAAATAGTTTTCCAAAAAGTTGTAGGAATTTCAGCAACAAAAGTATGTTGTGTTTCAGTAACATTTGCTTTATTCAAACTAAGAGGATATTCTAATTTTAAAACTAAAGCTTTTTCATTAAATTCTTCAAGATTTAAATAAAAAGTTCCCGTAGTTAAACGATAATCTTTATCTCTAAAAGCAAGTAATCCATTAGTAACACAAGCTAAAACCTTTCTCTCTAATTCAGGTTTTAATTCAGATAACACATCATCTTTTGTAAACATCATTTGATAACAGGGAGTATTACTTTTAATTTTAACAAAGAAGGCTAATTTTTTTATTATAATAAGGCAAAGAACGTAAGGGAGATAATCTTCCTCCTTGTGCATAAAGAGTATTTAAAACTTTATGAGTTTCTTTTTTCATACAAGTATCAACAACTCTTTTTACATCCTCAATCTGTGTCTTTAAATATTCTGCAGGATGAGTAATTTGTCTTGTTTTTTCTCTAAATCCTTCAAAAAGAAAGAAGACAAAAATAAAAGCAGCAAGGGCAACGATACCTATAATAGCAAACACCGCAACTTGACCCCTTTTTAACATAGGTAAATAAGAGAATAAGCCTATTTAAAATTTTTGCATTGTCTAAAAAGCAGATAAAAACTAAGAATTTGTAAACTAAGAACTAAAAATACAAGCAAAGATTTCAAAGGAAAAGAAAAGTCATATTTAACAAAATACAAAAAACCACCAAAGAACAGATCAAGAACATCTTTTAAAAAAAAGATTAAAAAATAAACAACAAAAAAAGAAAGTTTTATTTTTCTAAGATAACTTAAAAAAAATAAAGATTGTACACCGACAAATGCATGTGCAAAAATATTATAGAAATGATACCAGGTAAAACCTTTAACAAAAATCATAAAAAGTGGATAAAATAAAAATGAACCAAATCCATAAACAAAACAATAAAGAAAAGCAAATCCGCCAAAAAACAAAGGAATTTTTTTACCTAAAAATAAGTAAAGAAGAAAAAGAAAGGCAAGAAGATAGAGCCAAAAACTAACCATAAAAAAAGGAATAAGAAAAAATTGAGGAGTAGGCAAATAAAGAAGTAGTATTTTAAAATAAGTATAGAAAGCAAAACACACACCTAAGAAATTAAGAATCAGAAGAAGAAATAAGATTTTTTTATTTTTAAATAAGTTCTCAAAATACATAAAAAAATAAAGAGATGTGAGTTTAAATTACTTTTCTTTAAGTAAAATACCTAAGGAAAAGAAACTAAAAGAGAAAAAGAAAAAATATGCTAAAATTCTCTTGAACGCATCAACAAAAAATTCAAGAGGGAAAAGTTGAATGAGTAAAGAATCAGCACTAAAAATCCAGCTTTCATGAATGAAAAAGAGTCTATGAAATTTATCAAAGAGAAGATCAAAACTAAAGAAAGATAAAAAAGAAAAAAGAAAAATTATAAAGGTAGCAATAAAAAAAGAGAGAATAAAAAAAGAAGACAAAAGTTCTGGCTTCTTAGAAAAAAAGTAACAAAAAAGAAACATTAAAACAAGAAATAAGAAAGATAAAAACAAAAGAAAAGAATGAATAAGATTTTTAACATCATGTAAATGTCCTGCTTCTTCAAAAGAATAAAAAGAAGATAACTCCGCTGCATTATTAAAATAAGAAATCAAATTCGAATAAAATAAAGTTTTATTCTGATGTAAAGAATTAGGGTATATAGTTCCTTCAAGTAAATAAAAATCAAGATCGAAAGCAAGCAATAATCCTGAAAATAAAAATAAAAAAACAGTAAATAATAAAGAAGTAACAACAACAAGTTTAGAGTTCATAAAAGAACGAAATAAAAACTAATTAATATAGTCAACCAAAAAAATAAAGAGACAAAATCTTATGTTTTCTTTATTGTTGACTAACAGTAAACCCTCTCTAATATCGAGAAACTTATGTGGGTGGTGGTTTACTATATAATTACTCTGTAGGTGTTCTTGGAGCTAAAACAAATTGTAAAGCAAGCCTATCAATGACTTTATATTCTATTTTTAAAGGATAATCTTGAGAAAATTCTAAAGTAACTTTATTAGAAAGTTTACTTCCTTTAATAATTTTTTTCAAATATTCTACTGAATAACGTGCACTAACTCCCTCACTTTTAAGATCTATAAGTGTTTCTTCATCAGTTGTTATTTCAACACTTCCCTTACTAATGTTTCCCTCGCATTGCAAGGTGAATTTATCAGGAATTACTTGAAAAGTCAAACTATCTCCAATAACATCCATGTCTTCAATAGCATCATTAAATAATAAAGTATTTGTTTCAATCTTTGCTAAAAAAGTAAGATTGGGAATTCTATGTTCTCTTTCATCAATATTAAGAAGTCCTAACTCAAATCGTTTGGCAGTAACTCCTTTTAGGTCTATAACTAATTTATTCTTAAGATCATCAAGTTCTAAAGTCAAAATATCTGTAGGTTTAATTCTTTTTAAAATTTGAGTTAAATTAACTAAATTAACACCAATAACTTTTTCTTCATGAACTTCATAAGTAGAAAAAGCACTGCTTAATAATTTAAAAATAACTAAAGCAACACTTGCTGGATCCATCGCAACAAGTTCTATTCTATCTTTATAGAGTTTAAAATTAACTTCATTTACTAACTCAGAAATAATTAAGATACTATCCTTAAAATATCTTGGCTCTGTTAATGTCAAACGCATAGAAGTAAAAAAGAAATTGGTAGGTATTTAAGCATTCTTCTCTTTGAATTTATAGGTTAGTCTTAGTAGATTAAAAAAAAGTTCAAAAAGAGACGTGATTTCTTAAGAAAAATAAAAAAATAAAGTTTTTAATCAATTTTATTGAGCTCATATTAAAAATCAATGTCGTGTGTTCTTGAAAATAAAAATATCAATAAAAAAAATAAAATGCTATAAATGTAATAAACCTTGAGTATAAGCCAAAATAAAGTATATTCTCTAAAATCGATATTAATATTCAACTGTGGACGACACGACAAGCTGCATGCGCGTAAGGCATATATAAGCAAAACCCTAAAAGAAATAAGAGAAACAAAAGGAGGGAAAAAAATGTTACCAATAGACCTTGACAAAGAAAAAATAGCGAGATTATTAGGAATTCAATTAAGAAACCTTCCTTTGGAAGGAATAAGAAAAGGAGGAATAAAACATGTACTCAAAAAAACATATTAAAGAAGAAATAATAAATTTATTGGATAACGATGCAATAAGTGACGCAGAAGCAGGATTTATGTTAGGATATTTTGAAGCATAAAAAATAAAAAATTAGTTAGAACTTTCAACAGCACCGCCACCAGCCCAAGCAGGTAAAAATTGAACAAGGAAAGGCCAATAAAGTGGAGAAGTTACAACAAGTGCAGTAATAAGAGTTGTATGTGCCCAATGTTCAGTCATACCCCCAGTCAAGCTGCCCCTTAGTCCCCCTTTAATAACTGCTGAGGTGGCATGCATTTTTATATTTAAAATTATACCAATAATAACTCTCACCCACCAAGGATTACTAATCAAAGGCCAACCTTTTTCAGCTAAGCCAGTGATATTCAAAAAGAAATCTGTATTAAAAATAAAAAATAAAGCAATAAACATAAAGAAAACAGAATGTAATCCATGACCAAACCAGTGGCTTCCTGTAAAATTTTCATCTCTGTGAATTAAGATTAATTCATAAAGTCCTAAAATAAGACCAAGAACAATGATGGGAGTAAATTCTGCTAAACTTGTAGCACCAATCACCTCTTCTCCAAATGCCATAAAATTTTAATTAGTAAACTGCTATATAAAGTTTAGTATTAGTAA
>JGI1358J11329_10003684_pt1 | contig 11314 bp, 8 predicted proteins | sample Subgroupgradi54m_FD_11329 | JGI IMG/M metagenome (IMG submission 11329)
TCGACACCCCGCACCATCGTGATCCGGCCTGGCGAGCAAGCCAAACCGTTCCTGGCATTCGGCGCGCTGGCCCGCGGAGAAGTCCGCGGCCGGGTCTTCTACGATGTTGACAACGACAAGAAGCAGACCATTGCGGACCGTGGACTCGAGGGGGTTCGTGTGGAACTGGGCGGCCGCGTAGTGCAGACGGATCGGTCCGGATGGTTTTTCTTTCGCCAGCTTCCCTCGGGGCCGTACGCGGTGACGCTGGTGCTCTCGAGCGTCCCGACGCGATTTCTGCCGACGGTGCCGGTGCGCCAGCAGCTCACACTGCCGGATGGCGGCGTCGTCAACATCGACTATCCCCTGACCATGCAGCGCGTCCTGGAGGGCCATGTGTACGTCGACGCCAACCGCAACGGCGCGCGGGACCTGCGCGAAGAGGGGGTGTCGAATATTTCCGTGTGTGTCGACGGGCAGCGCGCCACCAAGACCGACCAGATGGGACACTATCGATTCGAGGACATGGCCGTCGGCACCCATCACCTCGTGCTCAACTGCGGCATGCCGCTGCGCGGCCTGATCCCGCTGTCGGACGCGCAGCCGACGCTCACCATCACGCCGGATGATCCGGAGGCCACAACTGTGGACTTCCGGCTGGACCGGTTGCCTGAACTGCCGGACACCACCAGTATTCCCGAGGATTACGGTCTGACCGACGACCCGGACGATCTGACACTGCCCGGGCCTCCATGATGAGTCGCAGAGTCCGACGCGTCACCGTGAAACGGCGGCGTGTTCTCTGGCTGGCGCTGGGCGCGATGCTCTGTGCTTGGCTGGCGGATGGATCGCGACCCGTCGACGCAGCGGTCACCTTTACGGTCACGGGGCTGCGGGGTGGGAGTCTGGCGGATCTCGGGAGCCTGGGGCCACACCGTCAGACGACGCACGAGGAGTTGACGATCACCGCCAACCCCGGCGCCGCCCTCCAATATCGGATCACGCAGACCTTGACGCGGCAGCTGATCAACGAGCGCGGCGCCCGACTCGATCCGCAGTGGATCATCCTCGAGCTGACCGGCAACACCTCGGGCACGCTACGCATCCAAGGCCCGGCGCGCCTTAGCAGCATGCCGACCGACCTATTTGTGTCCAGCGTGACCGGCAAGGCCGAGCGACTGACGTTGCTGGCGAGCGTGTCGCTGCCATCGGCGCCGTCCGGGACGATCCGCGACGCGCCGCAAGCGGGCACATACACGGGATCGCTGTCGTATGTGATGCATTCGATCACCGGCTCGGTGGTCAGGACGCAGACGATGCAGGTGCGCCTGCGCGTCGAGCCGATCATCACCTTGACGCTGGCCGAAGGGTTCCCGTCGCGCATCAGCTTCGGCACCCTGGTGCCCGATCGGCTCTCAGAACCTCGAACCATCCGCGTCCAACTCGTCAGCAACCTGCCGGGCACGGTGCAACTTGAGCATGTGCTCGATGACCCGATGCGGAACCAGCGAGGCGATGAATTCCCGGTCTCAGCGATTGAGCTAAGCAGCACCTTCACGGGCGGAGAACGGACGAGCCGGCCGATGACTCAACGCATGACCCTGTCTCCATCGGTCGGGAACGTCTCCACCCCGAGTCAGCTGGAATTGGTCTATCGCACGGTAGTGCCGGAGCATCAGGCCGCCGGGATGTATCGCGGCACCATCGCCCTGAGTCTGTCTGGCACCACAAGCCTGAACCGAGATCGGCTGAGAATTCCGATGGAGTTGACCGTGCCACAGATCCTGTCGCTGACGATTCAATCTCCGGATGGTGGCCAACCCGAGCTGAACTTCGGATCGCCAGTGCTCGGTCGGCCCAGCGAGCTCAAGGCGTTGGTCATTCTGGTCAAGACTAATTCGGGGCGGCCCTACCAACTGATGCATTCGCTCTCACGACCATTCGTTGGGAAGAAGGGCCAGGCGCTGCCTTCCGATGCGCTGCAATGCGCGCCGGCGCTGCGTCTGGACGGATCGCTGCAAGCCCCGTTGAGTCCTGTGCCGGTGTCTTCTCGCGGCCTGATCTACCGTTCGGACTTACATGGGACCCCGCTTGACAAGCTCTTCATGGTGTGTCAAGTGACGGTGCCGCAGGACACGTTAGCTGACACCTACCGCACCCGGTATCAGCTCACCCTCACGCCACCATGAGCTAACGCAGTTAGCGCTATTTAAAGTAATCTTGACAGGCTTCAAAAACTTCTAAAAGATACTTCCATCAGTGAGGAGGTCTTGACGTGCTTTTGGACGAGGGAGTCGGGGTGAGCATGTTGCGCAGACGATCCATCCTTGAGGATCATCGCCTCACCGAGCGTGAGCAGAAGAACCTGGAGCTGCTGGAGATGATCCGGCAGCGCGGGGTGCTGACACGCACGGAACTGTCCCGAGGGACCGGTTTCAACATCGTCACGGTCTCCAATTATGTCTCGGAATTTATCAAGCAAGGGCTGGTTGTCGAGCGAGGGTTCGACGTGTCGACCGGCGGGCGCAAGCCGATCTTGGTCGAGCTCAACGCCAATTCGGGCTACGCGATCGGCGTGGACCTGGGCTTGATGGACTACTCAAAAACCTACCTTTCCGCGGTCATCACCGACCTCCGCGGCACCGTCGTGCACCGCATCGTCAAACCGCGCACCATCGACGGGATGGACCGGGTTCTGGTCTCTGCCGGCGACCTCATCCGTCAACTCATCAAAACGAGTCCCGTCGACGCGAAGAAGATCCGCGGCGCGGCGATCGGCGTCGGCGGCATCGTCGACGTGCGCGCGGGCACCGTGCGCGACACCTCGCATCGAGGCATCCGCACCAGCTACTTGGCGCTCCAGGGTCGCTGGGAAGCCGAGTTCAAGATGCCCGTCCTGATCGGCAACGACGCGACGCTGGCGGGCTACGGTGAGTATCGGCTGGGCCTGGACCGTCCCGTCGAGAACATGGTCTATTGCTATTCGGATGTCGGATCCAGCCTCATCTTTCATGGCCATATCTATTGGGGATCCTGTGGCAGCGCCGGTGAAGTGGGCGTCTTTAACGCGTCGGAAGACGATTACCTCTCCTGGGTGAAGGCGCCGGGGTTCGTCCTGACCAGCGTGTGGGACTTGGGGCTGGTGTCCGAGGCCAAGAAGCTGGTGAAGGAAGGCAACTCAACGGCCATCACGCAGCTGGCGCAAGGCGACGTGGAGGCCATTACGCTGGAATCGATCATTCAAGCCGCGCAAGCCGGCGACCAAGTGGCGCGCGAGCTCCTTGAGCATGGCGCATTGCAGTTGGGGATCCGCATTGCCTCGACCGTCAATCTGCTGAATCCCGAGGTGGTCGTGATCGGTGGAGGGATTGAGCGGGCGGGGTCGCTGTTGCTGGAGCCCGTCTGGCGCGCGGTCCGACGATACGCGTATGAAGAGCCGGCGAGCTTAGTCGATGTCTTGCCCGCGAAACTGGGAGAAAATGCCGTGGCACTTGGTGCAGCGTGCTGGGTGATCCGCGAAGTGTTCATCCAAGCCTAGGAATGCCAAAGGACCAGCCTCAGGGCAAGACCTTGTGGCGGCTGTCCGGATTCATCCTCGTCGCACATCCCGTCCGACACCTTTTCCATTCGTCCTCGACGCGCCTGTCCGCTGCCCGTCCAGGCGTTGATCCGTCATCCACTCCGTTGCCTCGTCCCAGATGGGTGCGAGCGCGTCCCGGCAAGTTGCCGTCGCCGATGCTGCTCGTCGCCGGACTCGCGGTCCTGGGCAGCGTCGCCATCCTCTCCGTGATGCAGATCGGCACACTGAACCAGCGCCTGACCGGCAAGGAGCAGGAGCTGGCGACGATGCTGGCGCAGAACGAATCGTTGAAGCAGGAGCTGGCCAACCTCGAGGCGGAGCAAAAGTCGCTGGAGGGCCGGCTGAATGATCTGCGCGGGCAGTTGACCACGTCGACGGCGGAGCGCGAGCGCATCCGAGCCTCGATGGACGAGCTGCAGACGCGCTTCAAGGCGCTGCAGGACGAGAACGGCCGCTTCCAAGCGCAGATCGACCGTCTCAACAAGGAGCGGGACGAGGTCAGCGCGCAGCTGCAGCAGGTGCAGAAGGACAAGGCGGCGCTTGAGCAGGCGGCCACGCGGCTGAGAAATCGGTTCGCGTTTCTTGATCGCGATTATCGACAGTTGGAATCCGCCTTCACCGATTTGAAGCAAGCCAAACAGTCGGCCAGCGCGGTGCAGCCGACCGCTCGCTATGAACCGCCGGCGCCGATCCCTCCAAGACCGATGGGTGGTGCTCCCGTTGTGCAGCCCGCGCAGGGAGCGGAGACGCCGCCGACGGCGGATGCNGCNGGCGGAGGAACTAGGCCCTCGATCGAGTTGGCGCCGATCGTCGTGCGGCGCGCCCAGGCCGAAGTGATGCGGTCATTGCAGGGACGGGTCGTCGAGGTCAACGAGATCCACCAGTTTGTCGTGATCGACAAGGGCTCTGAAGACGGCGTCCAGATCGGCGCGACGTTTGATGTCTTACGCGGGGGCGCGATGGTCGGCCAGATCGTCGTGATCCGCGTTCAGCCGCGCTTGGGCGCCGCGGAGATTGTGCCGGCCCGCACCACGGGCATCCCGCAGGTCGGGGACCGGGTGATCAAACGGGAGTCATGATCGGCGCGGGCCGTTGCGCGCCGTGAGTCCGCCGCGAGTTCAACCTCGCCGGATCCCGCCGCGTTCATGCCTGCGCTTGAAAGCGAGCGCATGAGGTCGATTCCGAGCACGTCCTTCCTGTCCGCGTCCCACGGCGCGTCCACGCCCCGGACCTCCGGGTCCGTCGGGTGAACGCCAAGCGCGGCGGGGTCCGGTTCGGCGGCTCCGGGCGAGGTCAGCTCGTCGTCAGCACGCGTCAGCTGGCCACGCTGGTCAAGGCCGGCATGCCGCTGCTACGGGCCCTGCGCACCGTCAGCGATCAGTCCGAGGGCGTCATGCGCCAGGTGTTCGCGCAGGTCGCCACCGATGTTGAGGGTGGCACCAAACTCTCCGAGGCGATGGCCCGCCATCCGCGCCAGTTTCCCACCTTCTATGTCAACATGATCCGGGCCGGCGAGCTGGGCGGCCTGCTCGATGAAATCCTGAAGCGGCTAGCGGAACTGATGGAAAAGCAGCGCCGCATCCAGGACCGCGTCAAAAGCGCGCTGATGTACCCGGCGTTCATCATGTTCGCCGCGGTCAGCATCCTGGGCATCCTGATGGCGTTTGTCGTGCCGACGTTTTTGGCGATGTTCACCGAGCTGGGCTCGGAGCTGCCGCTGCCGACGCGCATCCTCGTCGTGACCTGCGACATCGTCCGCGGCTGGTGGTGGCTGCTGCTGGCCATCGTCGCCGTGCTGGTGTCGCTGTTGCAAGGCATGCTGCGCACGCCGGCGGGCAAACGGTTGATCGACAACACGCTGCTGCATCTGCCGGTCTTCGGTTCGCTTGTGCAGCGGCTCGTGATCGCGCAGTTCTCGCGGACGTTGGGCACGTTGCTCACCAGCGGCGTGCCGATCCTGAGCGCGTTGGGCACGGTCCGCGCGACGGTCACCAACGCGGTGCTCGATGAAGCGCTGCAGGACGTCGAGCGAAGCTTGAAAGCGGGCGAATCGCTGGCGCGTCCGATTGAGCTGTCCGGCGCGTTTCCACCGCTGGTGTCGCGGATGGTGGCGCTGGGCGAGGAGACGGGGCAGCTCGACAAAATGTTGGTGCAGCTGGCCGACAGCTATGAAGAGGAAGTCGAGATCCAGCTCGGCGGCCTGACGCAACTGCTTGAGCCGATGTTGATCGTGTTTGTCGGCGGCATCGTCGGCTTCATCGTGATCGCGATGTTCCTGCCGCTGATGTCGTTGACAAAGATTCTGGGCTAACGAGGCAGAGGACTATGCGGAGTGCGGACTGCGGAGTGCGGAGTCAGTCAGACCAAAGACTTGCAGGCCGCGCCGAAGGGTCTCTGGTCTCTGGTCTCTGGTCTCTGGTCCATCCCGCCTCCCGCATCCCGCACTCCGCACGTTCCAGTGGTGGTTTCTCGTTGATTGAGGTCGTCATCGCGATCGGTATCTTGTCGATCGGGTTGGTCGGCGCGATCCGCGTGTTTCCCGTCGGGCTGCGCGCGTCGCAGCGCGCGTCGCTGATCAGCCGCGGCACGCTGGCGGTGCAGCGGACGCTGGAAGCGACCAAGCTCAAGAGTTGGGACGAGCTGACGCCGGGCGACTCAGTGACCCAGGAAGATCAGTTTGAAATCGCCGTCTCGATCGATCAGCCGAAGGTGGAAGGCTTAGTCGATCCGAAGCGCCTCAAGCGCGTGTCGGTCACGGTGACGTGGATGCAGGAAGGCCGGCCGCGGTCCCTCTCCGCGGTCACCTTCCTGCATCGTCCGGATCAACAGTCGTAGTCGATGCCCTATTCGCAAGCGCGGAGTGCGGAGTGCGGAGTGCGGAGTGAAGGCGCGCAAACTTCTCCCGGGACCGGTTGGACCACGGACCACGGACCACGGACCATGGACCGTTGGGCGCAGCCTGCGAGTCCTTGGTCCTTGGTCCGTGGTCCTTGGTTCGATCCGCGCCGAGGTCTGACGCTGATCGAGCTGTTGATCGCGATCGCGATCCTGGTGACGGTCACCGCGTCGACGCTGCTGATTTTTCGCGGCGTGACGAAAGCGTGGCAGAGCGGGCAAGTCAAGACGGAGCGCTATCAGCAGGCGCGGCTGCTGTTTGATCTGTTCGCGCGCGAGCTGACGTCGTGTGTGGCGCATTCGCGCTATCCGTTTGTCGGCCAGGACGCGCTGGACGAAGAACATCTGCGTCCCGATACCATTCAGGATGAGCTGTTTTTCGTGGGCACGCTGCCGGGGCGTTCGGGGCTGGTCGAGCGAGGCTACTGGGTCAACCGCGCCGGCGACATGATGTGTCATGACGATGAGCCCGCCGACGGCGACTACGTCTCGACCGGAGTGGAGGAGCCGTGCGGCCGAGACGTCGTCGAGTTCGACGTGTCGTACTTCGACGGCGTGCAGTGGCTGCCGCGATGGGACGGCCGCGCCGGCGGGGCGCAGGCCGGCAAGGTGCCCAAGGCGATCCATATTATCCTGGCCATCGGCGAGCGAGCGACCGAACGCTTTGAAACCGTCATCTTCGTGCCCACCGGATGACGAGTCGATCCAGAATGCGGAATGCGGAATGCGGAATGCGGAGTCAGTCAGACCAAAGACCACAGACCAAAGACCATAGACCCTTCGGCGCGACCTGCAAGTCCTTGGTCCTTGGTCCTTGGTCCGATCCACTCCGCACTCCGCACTCCACACTCCGCACTTCTCGGCGTGGTATCGCGCTCTTGGTGGTCGTCAGCGTGCTTACTGTCATCCTCATCTTGGGCGTGTCGTTCGTGTTTTCGATGAACCTCGAAACGCAGGTGTCGCGGCATTTTTCCGCGACGGCGCGCGCCCGCTATGTCGCCGAGGCGGGCATCAGCCACGCGCGGGCGCTGCTGGATGAAGACCGCCTCGGCTCGCGCGTCGATGATCTGACCGAAGACTGGAGCGAGGCGCTGACCGGCTCGGAAGTCGACGTCGACGGCGACGGCACCTCGGATGCAAAGTGGTGGCAGCTTGAGGCCCCCGCCTCAGCGCCGGGCGAGGCGTCCGATCATCGCGTCGGCCGCTACGGCGTGCTGATCAACGACGAGGCGGGCAAGATCAACCTCAACACCGGCATGGCCGACCCCGACGCCGAGCATGTCGACGCGCCAAACCTGACGACGCTGCTGACGAAGGCAGGTGTCTCGCAGGCGGCCGAGCTGGCCCGGGCGATCGAGACGTACCGCTACGGCGAGGACGGCAAGCCCGGCGTCGCCGGCGTCGATGATGACGGCAACGGCGCCGTCGACGACCCGAATGAGTACCAGTCGCTTGAGCTGCGCGGCGATGACCAGCGCTTTGAAAGCCTCGAGGAAATCCAGAGCCTGGGCCACATCGATAAGGCCGCGTTCCGGCAGCTCGCGAAGCTCGCGACGGTATACAGTTGGGACGACAACGTCAGCGTGACCGGCGCGGCACGGATCAACATCAACACCGTCACCGCCGATGAGCTGCTCAGCGCGTTGCTGCAAACCGGCGTGGAGAACCCGTGGCAAATGGCGGTCAACCTGGCCGACTACGCCGACCCCGATGAGGGGATCTCGCGCGTGAGCAAAGTCTCCAAGCGTTTGCGTCCGTCGAACCAGGGTCCGAAGGGCGAGTGGACGTGGAAAGAGGACGAGTCCGGCGGCCACTACGAAACGGAGGAGCCTGGGGGCGCGCCGTTGGAATGGAGCGCGTCGGCACCTGCCGGCAGCGCGCACGTGATTGTCCACGGCGTGCCCGGGATGCCGATCGGCGACGTGACGATCGCCGGGGAAACCAAGCCCTCGATGGATCCCGGCGAGCTCTTCGGTGTGATAGACATTGGCGGTGCTTTGTCGGTCAGCGTCACGTGCCGTGGAACCGACGGCTGCGCCTTCAGCGGGATCGAGCTGGTTTCCACCGAAGCCCGCGATGGGTTCGATACGGTCCTGGTCCGCGGCATCGAGGCCGTCCGCATCAACGAGATCATGGTCGCCCCGTCGGTGCAGCTGTTGGCCTCCGCCGCGAGTTTCAGCGTGCAGCTGTCCGGCTGGAGCTGCGGCAGCGGCTCGTGCTCCAACAGCGGCACGGGCTCGGCGCGATGGACATGGACGAATCCCTCGATCCGTCCGGGCACCTACTATGTCCGCGTCTACGCCGACAGCGCCGGGCAGACGGTCGGCGAGGTGCGGGTGAATGGCGACACCACAACGCTGACGCACGGCCAGCGGCATCCGCAAACGGTCACGGTCAGCGACAATCACGAGCTGTCCGTGACCATTGGCAAAACGCCGAACGATGGGACATACTATTTTCATCATCTGGTCTTGTCCTTGGCGCCGGACGCCGAGTACATCGAGCTGATCAATCTCAGCGACGCGCAGATGGACGTCGGGGGCTGGACGCTCAACGGCGACGCGGTCCAGGGCCTGCAGGCCCGCATCCCCTTCGGCACGGTGATCAAACCGCACGGGCTGCTCGTGGCGGCGGTCGATGCCGAGGACATCCAGACGGGGCTTGCGGGCAACAACATCAGCCTGCGCAAAGCGTGGAAGCCGGACACGAGCGCTTCGGTCGTGCAACTGGAGTTTCCCTCCGGTCCGCCGAATCCCGACGGCGGCTGGTTGACGACGGCGGTGCCGGCCGGCAAATCGGCTGAGCTGACACTGCGCAATGGCGAAGATCTCGTCGACGATGTCGAATATCTGCTGCCGCTCGCGGTGGCGGCCTTCCAAAGCCTCGAGAAAGGCGATCCGACGGTGATCGTCGATGCCGACGGCGACGGAATCGACGACGGCTGGTATCCTTCCTTGCAGTTGTTCACCCCCGGCATGCCCAACGACAACAACGGCCTGCGCGAACTCAAGGGCCAGGAGTTGGTCGTCCATGACCCCAGCAAGGAAATCACCATCGTCAATCACGCGCTCCATTCCGTCGGCGAGCTGGCCGGATTGCCCAGCGGCGTCGCATGGAAGGCGGTCGCCAGCCAGGATCTTGCGAAGATCGCGGACCGGCTGACGGTCACCGGCATCCGGCTGGAAGCCTCGGGCCACTTGACCGAGGGCGAGGGCGCGTGGCGCGAACGGGTCGACGGCTATGAGACGAGCCAGGAAGGCGGCCAAGGGACGTGGCGCTGGACGGGCATCCCCGATGGGCAGTATCGATTGGGCCTGTACGGCTGGTCCGGCGAGCAGCTGACCGTGCGGTGGCAAGAGGCCGCAGGGCAGTACAGCGAGTGGATTCCGGTGCGCCGGTCGGACGCGCAGGGCCGCATTGTCGTCGGCCAGATCAGCGTCGGCATGGCGGGTGCCGCGGCGAACACGCTGACGTTGCAGGTGAAGTGTCAATCGACCGGCGGCGTCTGCCACGTCAACCATGTGTCGCTCGATCCGCAGCTGATGGTCGAGGGGTTGGTCAACGTCAACACCGCGCCGCTGGAGGTGCTGCTGTGCCTGCCCGGCATGACGGATGCGATCGCGCAGCGGATCATTCAGAACCGGCCATACGGCGACCGCGACCACAAGGCGCGCGGGATCGGCGACCTGTTGAGCGGCTCGGTGCTTGGGGAAGCTGAGGAAGACAAACTCAAGCACTTCAAGCAGCTTGCGCATTTGCTGACGGTGCGCTCGCATGTCTTTCGCGTCACCAGCATCGGCGAGTCGCTCGAGCGCGAACATCCGATCGCCTCGCAGCGGATCCAAGCGGTCGTGCAACGATGAGCACGTCGAGTGGCAAAGCGGCTCGGTGGCAAAGCGGCAAGGCAGCCAAAGAGCTGCAATTCCGCTTCATTCCTGCCACGCGCGTTTGGCTCATCGCGGGTTTGTTGGTGAGCCACTCAGCCACTTTGCCGCTTAGTCCCTCGCTGGAGGCGGCGGTCAGCCGTGGGACGAACAAGGCATTGGACTCGGGGCAGGCGAATCAGGGCGCCGAGCCGTCGTCCTCGCCTACGTCAGGGCGCAGCACCCAGATGAGCGTCGGCCAGCCCTTCGCGACGGGCAAACTCTCGACGACGAGGTTCAGCATGCGGCCTGGGTTCGTGGAGGCGGTCGCGGCTGCGACAAAAGCCAAGCCTCCTCCGAGCCAGCTGGACATCACGTCGCTGTACGCGAAGACCGAGCCGTCGGGCACGAACATCGCCGCCTCCACTTGGCAGCGCGACAACGATCCGGTCTTCATCTGGCAAGCCCCTTCGGCGGGCCTGGACATCAAGGGCTATAGCTACAGCCTCAATGCCACGCCGGACACCACCGTCGAGACGTCGGCCACGTCCTGGAACGTCGCCGATGATGTGATCAAGGTGCTGCCCGACGGCATGCACACGTTCTCGGTCAGCGCCGTCAACACCGCGGGCAAACAGGGCGCGCCGGCGTCGTTCGTCATCTGGGTCGATCATTCTCCGCCAACGATCAGCGGCACCAGTCCTTCCGCCGGGACGATGCTGCGCACGCTCTCGCCGTCCATCAGCGCGTCCGTGGTCGATCCCTTCAGCGGCATCACCAGCACCTCGGTGACGCTGCTCGTCAACGGCTCGCCGGTGACCGCGACCGTGGACAAGGCCAACGGCAGCATCAGCTCGACCGGCCGCGTGCTGCGCGAGGGCAGCAACACGATCGAGCTGCGCGCCTCCGATGCCGTGGGTAACGCGGCCACACCGCTGGTGTGGAGCGTGTCGGCGGATGTGACGCCGCCGTCGGGCTCGGTCACGATCAACGGCGG
>JGI1358J11329_10003686_pt1 | contig 11313 bp, 9 predicted proteins | sample Subgroupgradi54m_FD_11329 | JGI IMG/M metagenome (IMG submission 11329)
CCCCGAGCCGGCCAATCCTTGCCGGCGAGGCAGTCCTGCGGGCGATGGCCAGCAGGGAAGTGCCGCAACGCGACTGGCGTTGCGGCCGAGCGACGATCCCTCTGGATTGTAGTAGAATGCGACGCATGTCCGAACGCATCGCGCCGTCCCCTCGCGCCGTCGCGCCCAGGATTCCGTGGATGCCCTGGCGCTGGCCCGCATGGGCGTGGCTGGTCCTCATGGCGGTCGTCTTCACGCTCCGCTTTCCGGGCAACTTCCTGCTGTACCCGCCCTTCCTCATGGACTTCGAGGTGTATCGGACGATCGCGCGCCGCATCCTCGACGGCCATGCGCTGCAGCTGTACGATCCCACGACCTCCGAACGCATGATCTTCAAGTACGCGCCGATCTGGGCGGTGCTGATGACGCCGCTGGGCTGGTGCTCCGTGCATCTGGGCGGGATCGTGTGGTCGCTGGTCAGCGTCGACGCGTTACTGGTCACCGGCTGGGCGTCGGACCGATTGTGCCGCCGCGTGGTTGCGAAGGCGCCCGGGTGGTTGGTGCCCGCGGCGATCGGCGTGCTGGTGCGGCCCATCACGTCAGGCTTTCTCCTCGGACAATCGGATCTCGTGTGGGCCGCGCTGGTCGTGATGTTCCTGCTGCACGACGATGAGCAGCGGCCATGGCTGTCGGCGCTGTGGCTGGCGCTGGCGATTTCGCTGAAGCTGCCGGCGTTGCTGTTTCTGCCGTATCTGGCGGTGCGCGGCCGCTGGGCGCTGCTTGCGCGCGTGCTCGCGTGGCTGGTCGGATTGAATGTCGCCGCCGCGGTCCTGCTGGTGCCGCGTGATCCGCTGGCGCTGTTCGCGCAGTGGCAGCGGGCGCTGCGCACCAACGCCGGCGCATACGCCTTCGACATCGGCAACCAGTCGCTCCTGGCGATGGCGGGACGGTTGCTGCGGGCGGATGGCTTCGGCTTGAATGTGATGGCGCTGAGCGACGCGACCGTGACGCTGGTGACGCTGGCCGTGCAGGCGGGGCTGTTTGTCGCGCTCCTCCTGCCCTGGCGCGGCGACGATCACCTGCGGCGGCTCCTGGACGGCAGCGTGCTCATGATTTTTATGGCCATCTTTTCCCCGTCCTGCTGGGTCGCGACGTACGGCGTGCTGCTGCTGCCGACCTGCGTCGCCCTGGCCTTGGCGATTTCCCGCCCGTGGCGGCTGTGGCGCCGCGTCGCCGTGACCGCCGGATTGCTGGCGACGGGGGCCTGCAGCGTCATGACCCACAGCAATTTTTGGCGCACGATCGGCATGCGGCAGATCAAGGGCGAGACCTACGTGTATCTGGTCCTGATGGTGCTGCCGGCACTGGGTCTGGCGCTGGCCTGGTCCCTGTGGTGCCAGCGCCTGGCCGTGGCCCGGATGCAGGCTTCGTGACCGCCTGCCGTCTGGCCGCCCGGTATTTCGTGTAGCTCAGCCATTGATACTTGCCCGCCATCGACGCGACGAACAGGCCCAGCCTGCCGTCGCGAAAGCCTTGCTTGAAGAGATACGCCCGCACCGTCCGATCGATGGTCCGCCACGCCGCCTTGCCGAACGTCACGCGCCGTCCGTCCATGACCCACTTGCGCGCCTCAAGCGAGGTCTGACGGTCGAGCTTCGCAATGAAGTCCTCGCGGCTGCGATACGAATAGTGCAGCAGATCGCATCGCAGCGTGCCGCACGGTACCGTCGCGATCGCGCGCGGATGCACCGTCGTCTCCTCCCACCGCAGCACCGAGCGCTTGAACAGCTTCAGCTGCGCGCTCGGATACCAGCCGCCGTGGCGGATCCATTGCGCCCCGATGAAATTGCGTCGCGGGATCGCGTAGGTCTCAAACGGCGGCGAGCCCGCCAGCAGCTCCTGGATTTCCTCGGCCAGCTCTTGCGTCACGCGCTCATCGGCGTCGAGGTTCAGCACCCAGTCGTTGCGCGCCTGGCTTTGCGCCCAGTTGCGATGCGTGCCTTCCACTTCCATCTTGCGACGGATGACGCGCGCGCCGGAGGCTTGCGCCAGCGCCGCGGTGTTGTCGGTGCTTTCATCATCGATCACCAGCACCTCATCTGCCCACGCGACGCTGCGGATGGTGTCGGCGATCTGCCAGGCTTCGTTCTTCGTCAGGATAACGACGGTAAGGGGGGTCGTGTGTGCCATACGCGGCCTAAGGCCTCCGTGTCGTGGTCCGAAACCACTTGCGCGCCGTGGGCCCAGCGCAGGCGGCGCATCAACCACGCCCAGGCGGCATCGGGCGCGACGATCGCGTCAAACCGTTTTTTCCGTCGGGCAAGCATCAGGCCGGTGGCGGCAAGCGCCGTGATGGCCGCCGGCATGCGCATCAGGATCACATCCGCGTGGGGCACGAGGCCGACCGACCGGAACAGCTGCTCCGCCGTGCAGTCCGCGGGCCACGACCCGTACACATAGACATGCGTGCGACGGCGCGCCCACTCGATGCGCTGCGCCAGCCACGCGTGGAGCTCCTCACTGCCCGGCTCCATCGGCTGCCATCGCGGCGAGGCGATCCGCAGCCACTTGCCCCACCGGGCTTGGCACCAACGCTGGTTGCGCTGGAAGATCCGCTCCCGCTCGCCCATCTTCTTGACGGTGCGGTGCTCGTGATGCAGCACGTACGACGAGGCGACGACGGCGCAGCGAAACCCGGCGTGCTGCGCGCGCATGCAATAGTCTTCGTCTTCGAAGAAAATCCGCTCCACCTCTTCCGAGAGGCAGCCGATGCGCGTGATGAGCTCGCGCGTGATGATCATGCAAAAGCCGATGCACATGCCGACTTCGGTGTAGAGGCCGCGCTTGGGGCCGATGGTCACGGCGTAGTCGTCGAGGCTCATGCCCCGCGGCGGATGCTCGCCGAAGGTGCTGCTGCCGGGATTCAGGACGCCGATCTCGGGATGCGCCTTGGCGACCTCGAGCATGCGCGAGAGCCACTGTGGCGCAAAGACCAGATCATTGTTGAGGATGCACGCAAACGGCGCCGTTGAGGCGCGCAGTCCGCGGTTCATGCCTTTGGGGAATCCCTCGTTGGCCTCGTTCTGGAGCAGCGTCACCTCGAGGATCTGCCCTTGGGGCCGCACCGTCTTGAGGAACTCGCGCACGTCCGGCTCGCTGCCATTGTCAACGATGAACAGCCGGCACGACACGTCGGTGTGACGGAACAAACTGTCGAGACAGGGCTTGGTTTCCTCGAGGTGATTCCACGACAGCAAGACCAAATCGCAGACCGGCGCCTGAGTCATGAATGCGGCCAAAGTGCGGAGTGCGGGATGCGGAATGCGGCATGAAGAGGTGAATTATCGATGTGGACCACGGACCACGGACCACGGACCACGGACTTGCAGGTTGCGGCGAAGAGTCCTTGGTCCTTGGTCCTTGGTCCTTGGTCCAATGCGCTCCGCACCCCGCACCCCGCATTCCGAATGCCCGATGCGATGCGGAGGATCATCCTTGCGTGAGTCCCCTCAGCTCGAGCTCGCGCGCGGCGGCGTCGACCCGATCCTCGGCCTCCGTGCGCTGGCCCCACGCGACCAGCTCGCGCAGGCCGTCCTCGAGGGTCGTCGAGGGCGCAAAGCCCAACGCGCGCAGTTTGCTGATGTCGGCGTAGCAGTGGCGAATGTCGCCCGCGCGGAACTTGTGCGTCAGGTCCGGCACAAGCGATGAGCCATACAGTGTCGCGAGGGTCGAAGCGACTTGCAGGATCGTCGTCGGCCGGCCCGTGCCCACGTTGAACACCTCGTAGTCCGCTCGCGGGTCCTGCATCACCAGCAGATTCGCCCGTACGATGTCGGAGACGTGCACGAAGTCGCGCGACTGCTGGCCATCCTCGAAAATCAGCGGTGGATGCGCGTTCTTGATGCGCGATGAAAAAATCGCGCACGCGCCGGTGTATGGATTTGAGAGCGACTGGCGCGTGCCGTACACGTTGAAATAGCGCAACGCGACGGTCGGGAGACGATACGCGCGGCCGACCGACAGGCACAGCTCTTCCTGATCGCGCTTCGTGACCGCGTAGACCGACGTCGGCGCCAGCGGCTTCTGCTCGGTCGTGCCTTCGGGCGCCACCGGCTGGCCGCAGCCGGGACAGTCCATCTCCCAGCGCCGCGCGCGCAGCTGCTCCTCCGACCGCAGCGCCGGCAGCACTGGGCCGCAGCGGCTGCAGCGGTACGGCCCTTCCCCGTAGATGCTCATCGAGCTGGCGACGATCAGCTTCTTGATCGGCACGTTGTCGGTGATGATCGTGTCCAGCAGGATCGACGTGGCCAGCACGTTGCCCGACACATAGCGCTCGATCTCATACATCGACTGGCCCACGCCAACCAGCGCGGCTTTGTGAAAGACGACGTCGATGCCTTGCAGCGCGACGCGCAGCGCGTGGCGGTCGCGCACATCACCCCACAGGTAGTGCGCCTTCGGATGGAGATAGGAGGGCTTGGCCTGGCCGTGCACCTGGGGCTCAAGACCATCCAGGACGCGGACCTGATGGCCGGCCCCAAGCAAGGCGTCGACGAGGTGCGAGCCGATGAACCCCGCGCCGCCGGTTACGAGGATGCGCATGATGGAACTCTCGTCTGTCTCAAGGCCGGTAGTCGCAGCCGCTGCGAGGCCACGTCCAGGATTTGCCGCAGGCGATGCGTGTACGTGTGATGCTGATGGACGTGCTCCCGGCTGGCCTCCGCGACGCGCCGGCGCATCGCCTCCTCGCGCAGCGCGCGCTCGATCGTCGGGAACAGCTCGTCGGGCGATCCGTACGCGAGATAGTGCGTGCCCTCGTGGAGGCCAAGGCGCGACAGGTCGTCGTGCGGCAGCCGATTGGTGATCAGCAGCGTGCCGGCGGCCATCACCTCAAACATCCGCATGTTGATGTCGTGGCGGATCGAATAATTGAAGCCGATGCGTGACTGGCTGTACATGGCGCTGATGTGCGTGTGCGGGGCCTGGCCGATGAAGCTGTTCGGATACGCTTCGTGCACCGCCTCCAACAGGAACTTGCGCGGGATGCCGCCCGGCGTGCCGACGAACCCGACATCCCAGCGAAGCGCTCCTGGCCGCGGACCGTGCAGCTCGAGGTCGCAGCCCACCGGCACCCACGCGCCATTGGGCAACGACTGCGCCGCGTCGCGGTGGCAGCAGCAGACCAGATCGTAGCCAGAGGCCATGCGGCGGATCTTCTTCCACGAATGCCGCAGGTGCGTGTCCATCGCGTAGAACACGCTGGGCCGGCACCACGGCGGCAGCGGCGCGTAGTCGTCGCCATGATCGACGCGCAGATACAGGTCGCAGTCTCGCGGGGCTAAGGCCGCGTCGCGCGCCCAGGTATGCGTCACGTCGAGGCCCAGCGCCCGAGCCGCGCGCTCGACATAAATCCCGACGGTGTCGTCGCGGTGTTGATCAAACAGCAGCGCCAGTCGCATCAGCTGCCCATCTGCTCCGGGGTCACACGTGTTCCCTCGATGCGCAGCTCATAGCCTTGCAGGGTTTCCAGCAGGGCGATGGGCGTCAGTCCCAGCCGCCGGCACCACGGGCTCAAGCGATGCAGCGTGCGCTCGTGATCGATGAGGACCCACCGCGCGCGATGCGCCACACGGTGCCACGCCAGCAGCAGCGGCGCGGCGAGAACAAACAGCTGCCTCGGAATACGCCGCAGCCGCACCAATGGCACGGGACGGATCAGCGCCAGCGTTGAGCGATCGACCCATCCTCTGATGAGGTGCGTGACCGGCGTGCCGCGCTCGGCCAGCACCAACGAACAGCGCCGGGCGCCCCACCATCCGCGCTCAACGAGCGATACGACCTCAGGTGATCGAGCAGGCCGAGCTCGACGAGTTGTGTTGCTCAAGGCTGAAGGCTCTAACAGGTTGCTGAAAAACCCTCGTTGGCTGAAGGCTGAAGGCTGTAGGCTCAAGGGGCACACCGTGGCGTCGTTGAACACGCCGTTCCCCTTCAGCCTTCGGCCTTCAGCCTTTAGCCAAGGACGAGTTGTTCCGCAGCCTGCTAGGCCGGCGGGGTTCGTTGAGCCTTGAGCCCCGCGCACCATCGCGCGCGGGACTGCCTCGCCGGTGTAGTGTATCCGGCTCGGGGCCTTGAGCCTTGAGCTGCCTGAAGTATCTTGAAAGGGGCTACGCATGCGCGACCTCGCGCTCGACATCGGCCAGCGCGGCTTCGCAGGCGTCGAGCACCGCATCAGGCTCCAACAGCTTGAGGCAGGCGCGATCGTAGGGGCACGGCGGCAGTCGGAAGCGATGGTAGCACGGACGGCACGCCAGGCCTTCGAGGACGACGATCCGGTGGCGCGGCGACGGCGGATACGGGCCGTAGACGTTCGGATCGACCGGGCCGAAGATCGACACCGTGCGCACCTGTTGGCTGGCCGCGATGTGGACCGGGCCCCCGTCGTTGGCGATCACCAGGCCGCAGCGCGCGATGAAGCGCACGAATTGGCCCAGGCCGGTGCGGCCGCTGAGATCGATCGCGGCGTCGCCGATCTCGCGCGCCAGCTCGGCGCACACGTCGCGGTCCTTCGATTCGCCGAAGATGAGGATGCGCGCGCCATGGCGCCGGCTGAGCGCGCGCCCCACCGAGAGAAATCCCTCCTTGGACCAGCGGCGGAAGTGCGCTTGAATGCCCCAACTGATGCCGCCGGCGGGGACCAAGCCGATGACCAGCTGCTCTTTGGTCACCCCGAGCTGTTCGAGCATCACTTCGACCGCCCATTGGTCGTCGTCATGCGTCGTCAGCTCCAGCTGCCGGTCGCACTGGCGGATGCCGATCATGGCTAGCAGCTGCTCGTAATAGTCGACGACGTGTTGATCGTGGTAGCCGTCCAGCGCGAAGCGATGCGTGAGGAAGCGGCCGCGGTGCCGGTAGTCGAAGCCGATGCGGCGTGGGATTCCGAGCAGCGTGAGGAGGAAGCTGTAGCGCTCGCCGAGCGAGAGGTCGATCGCCAGGTCAAACCGCCTGGCGCGGATGGTCCGCAGCAGGCCCAGCAGCGCGCGCAGTCCCGAATGGCGCTGCCGCTTCCACAGCGTGACCAGCTCGTCCTTCTCGTAAATGAACAGCTCGTTGATGTTGGCGTTCCAGCGGAGCATTTGCTCGGTGCGGCGGTTGCACAGGTAGGCCAGCGAGGCGTCCGGAAATGCGCGATGGACCGCGCGGATCAGCGGCGTCGAGAACAGCACGTCGCCGATGCCGAATGGGTTGACGATGAGGATTCGTTGCGGGCTCATCGGAGAAACATCCTCAGGTTCCGTGAATGCGTGAATGCGTACATGCGTGAATGCGTACAGGCGTGCGGGGAGCAGTTGGATCGTTTGGCAAATGCGTCATGGACGAGATGAAAGAATCAGCGAAGTAGTCTGCGGGAAGTTGTGCAAACAGTGTCAATTTTTTACGCATAAACGCATTCACGCAAGCACGTATTCACGGACCCGATAGATTTACGAGACAAGGCGGCTTGTAGTCGCCTCAAAGACGTCTTCGACGGAGATGGCCTCCATCGACGGCCGATGGATGACCGAATGGCCCTGCCCCCACGGGCCCCAGCGACGCGGACCCGCGGCTGGGTCGGTGGTGCCGAAGAGCGCGATGGTCGGGGTGCCGACCGCCGCCGCCACGTGCATCGGTCCGCTGTCATTGGACACAAGCACGCGCACGTGCCGCAAACACCCGGCGAGCTGCGGCAGACTCAGCTGTCCGGTCCAGTCGGTGACGCCGGAGAGGTCGCGGGCGAGTTCGTTCGCCTCGTCTTGATGTTCCCGGCCTCCGACGAGCAGCAGCCGGACGTGACGCTCGGTGTGGAGGCGGCGCATCAGCGCCCGGAACCGGGATGCCGGCCAGCACTTGGTGGGCGTGGACGCCCAGGGATGCACCGCAAGGAGATGATCGGATGTCAGGCCGGCGAGGCGCCGAGGCAGCCACTCCTCGCTGCCGAGGTGTCTTGAGCGCGGAAGGCGCTCAAGGCGCCGCGCCATGTCCTGGTCCACGTCCGGATCGACGAGCAGCCGGACCTCCGGAACGCGCGGGATCGCAACGCCCAACGCACTCAATAGGTCCAGATTATACTGGACTTCGTGACGGTCGCCAAGCGCCTTGCGGTCGTCGAGCCGGTCCGTGAGGAGCCCGCCCCACTTTCGATCGTAGCCGACCCGTCGAGGGATTCCGGCGAGCCACGCCGCGGCGTGATATTCCTTCTTCGGATTGGCGATCAGGACGGCATCCGCCTGCCAAGCGCGCCATCGACGGCCAAGACGCCACGCCCGCTGCCACCAGGCAGCGTCCGGTTCCGGCTCGGCGTGCAGCTCCTGCGCGTCCGGGTGCGGACGCAACAGCTCGGCCAGGGCCGGCTGGACGCAGAGGATGAGTCGGCACGCGGGCCACGCCTCGCGCAGCGCGCGCAGCGTCGGCAGCGTGAGGAGCGTTTCGCCCAGGCGGTCGGTGCGAACGAACAGCAGCCGTTGGGGAGGCGTGCGTTGCGCGGCGGGATCCGATGTCATGAGCTCGACGCTGCTCCGTCGAAAACCTCAGGTTTGCGTAATGTTGAATGCGTAATGTGACCTCGTCGAGAGACATTACGCATTTCACATTCCACAGTCACAAGGATTTCGACAGAGCATCTCGGCGCCTTGCGCGCTTGCCGCGCTCAAGACACCTCGGCAGCAGGGATCGGCTGCCTCGGCGCCTGGACCTCGGCGCCGAGGGATGAGAGGCCGAGGGCCAAGCCGGCGACGGACCAAAACAGCGCGGCCTGGCGGAGGGAGTAGAAGTTCGTGTCGATGGCGGACTGCGCGGCGAAGGCGATCAGGCCTGCGAAACAGCCGACGAGCCACAGGCGGCGCGCTTCATGCGGGTGGCGCCACGCGCTCCGGGCCATGGCCAGGAACATTTGGATCAAGAGTCCGGCGAACGCGACGAGGCCCACGATGCCGGTTTCGGCCGCCATCTGCAGATAACAGTTGTGGGCGTAGCGCGGCTGGCGTTCCCCACCAACCCAGTAGTGCAGATAGTTGGCCATGAACGTGTTGAGCCCGTGGCCGAGAATGGGCCGGTCGCGGATCATGCCCAGCGCGGCCTGCCACATGTTCAGCCGATCTTTCTTGCCGAACTCGGCCGGCGAGAGCGCGTCGCGCACCCCGGCCGATCCGCGAAACAGGCTCCACGCCACGACGCCGGTGACCAGCGCGACGGTCCCCAACACGCGGATGCTGCGCCGGCGGCTCAGCACGACGACCAGCGACAGCGCCAGGCCCAGGCCAAGGATCGGTCCAAACGATTCGGTGCGGCCCAGGCATCCGAGTAAGGCCACGAGGAGGATCCACAACGGCGCCTGAAGCCACCAGCGTCTTGTCACCAACCAGGTAAAGAGTATCGGCACCGAGACCATTAAATAGGTCCCCAAATCGATCGGGTTTTCGTATGGGCCGGTCATCCGGCTGAAGAAGTCCAGTCGACGGCCCATGAAGAAGCCGGTGTGATAGCGTTCCTGCCACAAGCATTCAAAGACGACAAACCCGGAGGAGACCGCCATGACCCCCAACAGCCGCGACATGACGCGCGGCTTAGAGGACAAGTCCGCGCCGATCACCATCAGCATCAGGTACTGCCCCCACTTAAAGAACAGCGCGGTGAGGCCAAGATGCGGTTGGGAGCTGACGACGATCGATGCGGCGCACGCCAGGAAGAAGGCCGTCAGCCACAGGGCGACGGATCGCAGCGACGGCAGCAGCCAGACGGTCCCTCGGCGCGTCAGCGGGTTGAGGCGGTCAACCACCCAGCCGATCACGAGCAATGTCGAGCTGATTTCGATCACGGCCTTGGAAAACGGCAGCAGCAGAAACATCAGATAAAGGCTGAATTCCTGCAGCCAGGACGAGGCGATCGCCAGACGGCTCAGCCCGCTCGACGGCACAGCGCTCGTCTGCGACCGGGATGACACTGGAGCGGCCAGGACCGACGCGGCGGCGGAAGCAGATGGGGAGATGGCCATGCGTTAGCAGGCTGCGGAAAAACTCATCCTTGGCTGAAGGCTCAAGGCTGAAGGCTGAAGGGGAAACGACGTGCTCGACGACACACGGTTTGCCCCCTTCAGCCTGCAGCCTTCAGCCTCTAGCCAATGAGGGTTTTTCAGCATCCTGTTAGACGAGCGTTCCGGTGACCCTGGCGGTCACGACGCGCCAGGCGATCCCCCGCGGCTGGCAACAGGCGCGCACATATTGGAGCAGCTCGCCGGGTGGGTCGGTGATGGCGATCAGCACCTCGCGGACCTGCTCGCCCTCGGTGAGCTTAGGCAGCAGCAGGCGAGAGCCCAGGACACGAAAGCCGTGGATCTGGCTGCCCGCTTTGCGCACGTCATCGTCGAGGAAGCCGATCACGCGCTGGGTTGACTTTCCCCCGTACTTCAAATACTTCAGCACGCGCTCACCAGTCTCGCCCGCGCCGAAAATTACGACCGGCTCTCCCTGCTCCACCACCGCGCCGACCCATTCGTTGAACAGCCGCTCGGCGACGCGCGAACCGGCGACGGCCAGAAACAGGATCATCCAGTCGATGACGAGCACGGCGCGCGAGTAGCCATCAAAGCGCCACGCGTACAGCAGCGCCAGCGACGAGAGCACCGAGCCCAGGCTGACCGCTTTGAAAATGCTGATCATGTCCGAGAGATCGGGATAGCGCCACACGCGGCGATACAAGCCGCAGCCCGCGAAGCACGCCAGCTTCAGCGCGATGATCATCGGCAGCGACTGGATCACGAGGCGCTGCAAGTGCGGCGTCAGGTTGCCCTCGAAGCGCAGCAGGTGCGCGAACACGTAGGCGCTGCTGACCATGCAGAAGTCGAGGAGGATCTCGATCAGCCGGCGCTTGTGCATCAGCATCGTGCCCAGCGGCGTGATCGGCATCGGTTGCGCCACCACGTGGTCGCCGGCCGCGGGCGGCTCGCCCAGGCGATACACGTTGACCTGCGCCAGATAGCGGCCGAACAGCACCAGGGCCGTGAGGACGACGAACCACGTCGCCAGCGCCGGCAGCAGATGGATCCTGGCCGACACCAGCCCGAGCGATCCCAGGCCGAGGCTCAGCGCGTAGAGCACCAGCACGGTCTGTCGTTCGCTCAAGCCGAGGATCGCCAGCCGGTGCGACACGTGGTCGGTGCCGCCGACAAACGGATGCCGTCGGTTGGCCAGCCGCTGGATCGTCACGAAACAGGTATCGAAGATCGGCACCGCCAGCACCAGCGCCGGCAGCGCGAGGATGCTCAGCAGGTTCGTGGGCTGGTGCCAGCTGCCCATCGACGTC
>JGI1358J11329_10003687_pt1 | contig 11303 bp, 10 predicted proteins | sample Subgroupgradi54m_FD_11329 | JGI IMG/M metagenome (IMG submission 11329)
ACCACATGCGCCTCGCCGCCCTCGGCTTCGATTTCGGCGCGCAGTTCCTTCAGACGATCGACCCGTCGCGACGCCAGCACCACGCTCGCTCCGGCACGCGCCAGTACGCGCGCGAAACGCTCGCCCAGGCCACTGGATGCGCCTGTGACCATGGCAATTTTTCCTTCGAGATTTACGGATACGCCCATGATGCCCTCCTCACGACACAGAGCGTCAATGATATACAGGTTTCAAAATCGGTTTCACCACGGAGAACACAGAGAAAACCAAACCTTTTCGTTTTTGATTTCTCCGTGTTCTCCGTGTTCTTTGTGGTAAGCGTTTTTAACAACCCGACCACTGACCGCCGAGAATTTTTTCCAGCCAGAACGCTCCAATCTGGGTTTTGACATCGGTCACCTTGCCAGCGCAGATCCATTGCAGCAACTCGGCCGGGGTGGTGCGGAAGGTTTGGAGAAATTCGCCTTCGTCCAGACTGGCCTGGCGCAGTTCAAGCTGGGTGGCGAGAAAAATCTCGATGCGTTCGGTAGAGTAGGAAATCACCGGATGAATCCGGGTCAGATGACGCAATTGATGTGCGTAGTAACCGGTTTCTTCGAGCAACTCGCGGCGCGCACAGGCGTGCGGATCTTCATCGGGGTCGAGCTTGCCGGCAGGAAATTCAATCATCACCTGCTGGATCGGATAGCGAAACTGCCGCTCCAGCAGAATCGTGCCGTCATCGAACAAGGGAATGATCATCGCCGCGCCGCTATGCACGGTGTATTCGCGCACGGCCAGTCCGCCATTGGGCAGACGCACTTGATCCACATTAACATGCATCAATACACCATCGAAGGCGCGCGTTGTGCTGACCGTCTGCTCCAGCAAGGCGTGGTCGTCGGGATGTGGTTCGGTGTGCATGGGGCTTATGCCGCAGCTCAATGATGGGGACGGCGTTTCAAATAACGCCAGACAAAACCCGGATAGGCCAGCACCAGGAAGAAACAAAAAGTGATGGCATAAAACTCCCAGTGCTGAACCTGCACATTACCCTGGCCGGCTTCGAGTAGCCAGGCCAGCAGACCGATCAGCAAATAAAAAAACAGCAACTCCAATCCACGCACCCAGAATGGTTTGTGGTTCGTCCGCAAAGGCTGAACAGCGAGGAGACGCTCATTGAGAAAAGGCAGATTGGCCGCCACCAGCGCCAGCAGGAAGAGCAATGTAATGCTGTAGCTGGTGCTCATGTGGCCCGGTCAACTGTGCAACGTGATGTCAATCACATGCAGACACAAGGTCAGCAAGGGGCCGGGGAGCAAACCCAGAAGCAGGGTCGCCATCCCGCAGACGCTCAGCGCCAGATGCAGATCGCGGCGCGGAGTCAGCACCTGCGTGTCGGTCGGTTCGTCGAAGTACATCAGCTTGACCACGCGCAAGTAGTAGAACGCACCGATCAGTGATGCCATCACGGCAATCACGGCAATCCAGACGTGCCCGGCATTGACCACCTCCTGCAACACCGCCAGCTTGGCCTGAAAACCCACTGTCGGCGGTACACCGGCGAGTGAGAACATCAGGACCAGCATCAGGAAGGCATACCACGGACTGCGTTTGTGCAAACCTTTGAGGTCGCTCAATTCCTCTGCCTCGAAATCGCCGCGTGCCAGCAACAGGATCATGCCGAAGGTGCCGAGCGTGGTCAGCACATAGGTAATGACGTAGAACAGGGCTGCGCTGTAGGCATCGGTTTCCGACAGCAGGTTACCGTTGACCACGCCGGCCGCGAGCCCGAGCAGCACGAAACCCATATGCGAAATAGTCGAATAGGCGAGCATGCGCTTGAGATTTTTCTGCGCAATCGCGATCAGATTACCCAGCACCAGGGACAGCACGGCCAGAACGATCAACATGTCCTGCCAGACCAGTGCCATATACACCATGCCTTCGATCAAAATACGGAAAACAATTGCAAACGCAGCCAGCTTGGGCGCAGCACCAATGAGCAAGGTCACCGCCGTAGGTGCACCCTGATAGACATCGGGCACCCACATATGAAATGGCACCGCGCCCAACTTGAAGGCCAAGCCGGCAATGATGAACACCAGCCCGAGTACCATCAGCGCATCGTTGGCAGGCTGGCTGTTCAACAAGTAAGCCATTTCCGGGAAATTCAACAAGCCGCCCGTCGCGCCATAGACCATCGAGAAGCCATAGAGCATGAAACCAGAGGCCAGTGCGCCCAGAACAAAATATTTCATTGCCGCTTCGCTAGCCGTCACGTGATCACGCCGCAAGGCAACCAAGGCATACAGCGAGAGCGACATCAACTCCAACCCAAGATAGACCGTGATGAAGTTGTTGGCGGAAATCATCACCATCTGGCCCAGCATGGAGAACAATGAAAGGGTGTAGAACTCGCCCTTGTACATCGCCCGCTCCTGGATGTACTGGCGCGACAACATCAAGACCAGTACAAGCGTCAGCGCACAACACAGTTTGAGCAGATTCGACAGCGCGTCAGAAACAAACATGCCGTTGAAGCCGTAGTAAGTAGCACCCTCTACAAGATAAGCCGTAGAGAGCAAGGCGACGCCCAGCAACGCGAAGATTGACAACGCATGGGTCCAGATGCGTTGCGCATCTTTCAGATACAGATCCACCACCATGATCACCAGGATCATCAGGGTCAGAAAAATTTCCGGGTAGGCGGGAATCAGGTTGAGCATGGTGTTTGAAATATCTTAGAGTTTTGACGTCGCCACATGTTTGAGCAGATCGCCCACCGAGACGTGCATGATTTCGGTAAACGGCAAGGGATACAGACCCATCGCCAGCACGGCCACTGCCAGCAGTCCCAACATCAGCGTTTCACGCAGCGACAGATCGGACAACGCTGCCACATGCGCGTGTTTGACGGCACCAAAAATCACGCGCTTGACCATCCACAGAGAATAGGCGGCACCGAAAATCAGTGTGGTCGCGGCCAGCAAGCCGATCCAGAAGTTGTATTCCACCCCGCCCAGAATCACCATGAACTCGCCCACAAAACCGCTGGTCGCGGGCAGGCCGCAGTTGGCCATGGCAAAGAACACGAACAGGACAGCGAACTTCGGCATAACGTTGACGACACCGCCGTAGTCGGCGATCTGACGCGAATGCACGCGGTCATAGAGCACGCCGATGCAGAGGAACATGGCGCCGGAAATGAAGCCATGCGAAATCATTTGCACAATCGCGCCTTCAACCCCCATCAGGTTGAAGATGAAGAAACCCAGGGTGACAAAACCCATGTGCGCAATCGAGGAATAAGCCACCAGCTTTTTCATGTCGGCCTGCACCAGCGCCACCAATCCTATATAGACCACGGCGATCAGCGACAGCATGATCATCAATCCCGCCAGTTCATGACTGGCGTCGGGCGTGATCGGCAATGAGAAGCGCAGAAAACCATAGGCACCGAGCTTGAGCATGATCGCCGCCAGCACCACCGAACCGCCGGTGGGCGCTTCGACGTGGGCATCGGGCAACCAGGTATGCACCGGCCACATCGGCACCTTGACGGCAAAGGCCATCAGGAAGGCGAGGAAGATCAGGATCTGTTCCTGGCGGGTCAACGCGACGTTGTGCCAGCCCTCAATATCGAAACCGCCCGATTTGCTGTACAGATAAATAAACGCCACCAACGTCAGCAGCGAACCCAGCAAGGTGTAAAGGAAAAACTTGAATGCTGCATAGACCCGGTTAGGTCCGCCCCAGACGCCGATGATGATGTACATCGGGATCAGTGTGGCCTCAAAGAAAATGTAGAACAGCAGACCATCCAGCGCGCAGAACACGCCAATCATCAAACCGGACAGAATCAGGAACGCGGCCATGTACTGTGCCACATGCTGTTCGATCACTTCCCAGGCCGAGATGATGACGATCACCGTGATGAAGGCGGTCAGCAAAACGAACCACAGTGAAATGCCGTCAACGCCGAGATGGTAGTGGACATTGAAACGTTCGATCCAGCTGATTTTCTCGACGAACTGCATGCCATGCGCGGCGGCGTCAAAGCCCGTATAAAGCGGCACGGTCAGCGCCAGGCTGATCAATGCGCCTACGAGGGCGATGCCGCGCACGATGTTGGGATTGCGATCATTGCCACAGGCGAGGATCAACAGACCAAACAGAATGGGCGTCCAGGTGGCAAGACTCAGATACGGCAGCGTTGTTGTCATTTTTCCTTGTTCCCCTGCCTGCTAGCGAAGCCAGAGCAGATACACCGGATAGGCCAGCAGCAATGCGACCCCGATGATCATGGCAAATGCGTAATGGTAGATATAACCGGATTGGATAAAGCGTACGACCGAGGCAAACCAGCTGACCAGGCGTGCGCTGCCATTCACCACCAGACCGTCGATCAGCGTTTGATCGCCACCTTTCCACAACCCGCGTCCCAGCAAACGCGCGCCGCCAGCGAAAACGATTTCATTGAAGCGATCCATGTAGTACTTGTTGTCGAGCACGGTTTTGACAGCAGCAAATTTCTGCGCACACCACTGCGGGATTTTCGGGTTGACCAGATAGCAATACCAGGCCGCACCCACCCCCGCCGCCGCGAGCCAGAACGGCAGCGTCAACAAAGCGTGCAAGGCCATGCTCAACCAACCATGCTCGACGTGGTGTTCGACAAATTCAGCCAGCGCCGGATGACGGGCGGCATCCACGGTGATTGCACCCTTGAAATAATCGCCGACCAGCATCGGTTCCAGTGCAATCGCACCGATGATGACGGATGGAATCGCCAGCAGCACCAGCGGCAGCCACACGACCCAGGGCGACTCATGCGGTTTTTCGCCAGCGGCGAGGCCGTGATGATGATCGCTGTCATGCGCTTCTTCATCGACATCGTGATGATCATGTTCTGGATGTTTGCCAAAACGCTCTTCGCCGTGAAACACAAGGAAGAACATGCGGAAGGAATAAAAAGCTGTGATGAAGACGCCCGCGACCACGGCGAATTTGGCGAAGCCGGAGCCGGGCAGATGTGATTCGAGCACCGCGCCGATGATCGAATCCTTGGAATAGAAACCGGCGAAGAAGGGCGTACCGATCAGCGCCAGCGAACCCAGCAGCGAAGTAAACCAGGTGATCTTCATGTACTTCCACACGCCACCCATATTGCGGATGTCCTGGTCGTGATGCATGCCGATGATCACTGAACCGGCGGCGAGGAACAACAGCGCCTTGAAGAAGGCATGGGTCATCAGGTGAAAGATTGCCACTGAATAGGCGGAGGCCCCCAAGGCCACGGTCATGTAGCCGAGTTGCGACAAGGTGGAATACGCCACCACGCGCTTGATATCGTTTTGCACAATGCCGAGGAAGCCCATGAACAGTGCGGTGATTGCGCCAATCACCATGACAAAGCCAAGCGCAGTATCCGACAGCTCAAACAGTGGCGACATGCGGCTGACCATGAAAATGCCCGCCGTCACCATGGTGGCGGCGTGGATCAGCGCGGAGATCGGTGTCGGGCCTTCCATCGAATCGGGCAGCCAGACGTGCAGCGGGAATTGCGCCGACTTGCCCATCGCGCCGATGAACAGACAAATGCAGGCCACCGTGAGCAGGCCCCACTCGGTGCCAGGGAAGGTCAACGCGGCCAGTGCTTCGCGTTTTGCAAATACTTCGCCGTAGTTGAGCGAACCGGCATACGCCAGGATCAGACCGATGCCGAGGATGAAACCGAAGTCGCCGACACGGTTGACCAGAAACGCTTTCAGGTTGGCGTAGATCGCCGTCGGCCGGGTGTACCAGAAACCGATCAGCAGATACGACACCAGCCCCACCGCTTCCCACCCAAAGAACAGTTGCAGGAAGTTGTTGGACATCACCAGCATCAGCATCGAGAAAGTGAACAACGAGATGTAGCTGAAGAAACGCTGATAACCGGGGTCGTCGTGCATGTAGCCAATGGTGTACAGATGCACCATCAGCGAGACGAAGGTGACGACACACATCATCGTGGTGGTCAGGTTGTCGAGTTGAAAACCGACTTCGAGTTTCAAGCTGCCGACCGTCATCCAGGTGTAGATGGTTTCGTTGAAGGTGGCACCGGCCAGCACGTCGCGAAAAATCAATGCCGAGGCGATCAGGGAAATCAGCACACCAAGAATCGTCACGGTATGCGCGCCGACACGACCGATCTGCTTGCCAAAAAATCCCGCCAGCACAGCACCCAGGAGCGGTGCGAGCGGAACAATCAAGGCCAGGGTTTTCATTGCAATCATTGTTATGCCTATCTCTTGCAGTTCAGCCTTTCAGGCTGTCGAGGTCTTCCACATTGATGGTGCGCAGGTTGCGGAACAGCACCACCAGAATTGCCAGACCGATCGCCGATTCAGCGGCGGCTACGGTCAGAATGAAGAACACAAAAATCTGTCCACCCAGATCCCCTTGATGCTGGGAGAAGGCGATGAAGTTCAGGTTCACCGCCAGCAGCATCAATTCGATTGCCATCAGCAACACAATGATGTTCTTGCGATTCAGAAAAATACCGACCACGCTGATGGCAAACAGCAAGCCGCCCAGGATCAGAATATGTGAAAGTGGCAACACGGTACGCTCCCTAAATTCCTGTTATTCCTGTTATTCCTGCTTGCCGGACGGTGCCACGGCACGCTCGCTCTCGGCCGGCATGCTGACCAGACGCACGCGATCGCTGCGCTTGACGCGGATCTGTTGTGCCGGATCAACGTATTTCATGTCCTTGCGTTTGCGCATCGTCAGCGCAATCGCCGCCACAACGGCCACCAGCAGAATCAGCGCCGCCAGTTCAAATGGATAGGCATAGTCGGTGTACAGCACCTGACCCAGCGCAGCGGTGTTGCTGTACTTGTCGTCCACCGGAGTCTGCGTCAGCGGGGTCGGGCCGACGCCACGAATAATCATCGCAATGATCTCGATCGCAATGATCAAACCGACGATCAGGGCCATCGGCAGGTTGCGGTAAATGCCTTCGCGCAATTGCGCCAGATTGATATCCAGCATCATCACGACAAACAGGAACAGCACCATCACCGCGCCGACATAGACCAGCACCAGCGAGATGGCAAGAAACTCGGCGCGCAGCAGCATCCAGAGGCAGGCAGCCGTGGCAAAACTGAGTACCAGATAAAGCACGGCATGCACCGGGTTGCGCACCGTCACCACGCAAACGGCTGACATCAGCAAAATGCCGGAGAACATGTAAAACAGGATTTGAGTAAATGTCATGATGTTTGTTCGCCGGAGTTAGCGATACCGTGCATCGGCCGCACGCGCGGCGGCAATGTCTTGCTCATAATGGTCACCCACCGCCAGCAGCATTTCCTTGGTGTAGTACAGATCGCCGCGCTTCTCGCCGTGGTATTCCAGCACATGCGTTTCGACAATCGAATCGACCGGGCAGGATTCTTCGCAGAAACCGCAGAAGATGCATTTGGTCAGGTCGATGTCATAGCGCGTGGTGCGACGCGTCCCATCGTCACGCTGCTCTGATTCAATCGTGATCGCCAGCGCTGGACACACGGCTTCACACAGCTTGCAGGCGATGCAGCGTTCTTCGCCATTCTCGTAGCGACGCAATGCATGCAGGCCACGGAAACGCGGCGACATTGGTGTTTTTTCTTCCGGAAACTGCACCGTGATCTTGCGCGCGAACAAATGCCGCCCGGTCAGCATCATGCCCTTGAGCAACTCTTTCAGCAGCAGACTGGCAAAGAAATCCTTGATTGCTTCCATGTTTCTCTTCACCTATTTCCAGATTGACCAGGGCGTTTGCATCCATACTGCAACTACCACTAGCCAGATAATCGTCAACGGTATGAATATCTTCCAGCCCAGCCGCATGATCTGGTCGTAGCGATAGCGCGGAAAGGTGGCGCGAATCCAGATAAAGAAGAACAGGATCGAACAAACCTTGAGCGCCAGCCAGATGAACCCGGGAATCAGGTTGATCCAGTTCAGCACGGGCACCCATTCAGCGATGGTGAATGGCGCGCTCCAGCCGCCCAGGAACATGACTGAAGCCAGTGCCGAGATCAGGATCATGTTGGCGTATTCGGCCAGGAAGAACAGGGCGAACGCCATGCCGGAATATTCAATCATGTGACCGGCGACAATTTCCGATTCGCCTTCGACCACATCGAACGGCGCGCGGTTGGCTTCGGCCACGCCGGAAATGATATAGACGATGAAAATCGGAAATAGCGGAATCAGATTCCAGGACAGGAAATCGATGCCATGCGCCGCGCCCCATCCGCGCATCTGCTGATTGACGATCTCGCCCAGATTCAGACTGCTGGAGACCAGCATCACGATCAATAACGCAAAGCCCATCGCAATTTCATACGACACCATTTGCGCCGAAGCGCGCATGGCGCCGATGAACGCATATTTCGAATTGGAGGCCCAACCGGAAATGATGATCCCATAGACTTCCAGCGAGGTAATCGCCATCACGAACAGCAGACCGGCATTGATATTGGTCACCACCGTTTCAGCGCCAAAGGGAATCACCGCCCAGGCCGCCAGTGCCGGCATGATCGCCATGATCGGGCCGAGGATGAACAGGCCTTTGTTGGCGCCGCTGGGAACGATCACTTCCTTCAGCAACAGTTTCAGACCATCCGCCAATGGCTGCAGGATGCCACGGAAGCCAACGCGGTTCGGGCCAATGCGCACCTGCATATAGCCAATGATTTTTCGTTCCGCCAATGTCAGATAGGCGACGCAAAGCATCAAAGGCGCAACGACCAAAAGAATTTTTGTAAACGACCAAACGGTCAATACGAATTGTGGCCAATAGCTTTCGCCAAATACACCGAAGTGCAGCCAATTGACAAAACGGTTAACCACGTCATAGAGCCAATCCATCATGCACGCTCCACGGTGATGGCGCCAAACATCGCACCCAGCGCAGTTGTACTGGCGTGACCCGCAGCGATACGCACGGTGTTGTCTGCCAGTGCATCGTCTTGCGCGACGGTCAGCGTGGCGATACCTGCGCCCTGCTTCACTTTGACTGGTTGACCGATTTGCAAACCGAGTTGTTTCAGGGTCGCGGACGACATCCGTGCCTGCGGCGCTTTGGCATCCTTGGTCAGTTGCAGGGATTCGGCGCGACGCACGATGGCATCGCCACCGTAGGCAGGTATATCAGCCAGACGTTCCAACCCCTGCGCAGTAGCGTTGAGCGGTTGCAATGACAGGTTGATCCGGCCATTCAATTTTCCATCGAGCACACCATTGCCCAAAGCATCAGCGCGTACCGCTTCGGAGGTCTCATAATCAAAGCCTGCCAGCTTGAGCAGATTGCCCAGCACACGCAACACTTTCCACGCCGGACGGCTTTCGCCAAGCGGCCGGACGGCGCCGTTGAAACTTTGCACCCGGCCTTCGGCACTGATAAAGGTGCCTGAGGTTTCACTGAACGGCGCGACCGGCAACAATACATCCGCATAGTCCAGGCCGGATTTGTACGGCGACAGCATTACCACCATGTCAGCCTGCGCCATCGCTTTGCGCGCAGCCTGCGGGTTATGCGTATCAAACTCGGGCTCAGCGTGCAGCACGACATAGGCTTTGCGTGGCTGCTCCAGCATGGTTTGCGCATTCAAACCCGCCGCGCCGGGCAAGGCATTGACCAGATAGCCACCGACCGCATTGGCCGGCTCGGTCAGCACACCAACACTGGCGCCAGTCTGTTCGGCCAGCCATTGCGCGAGCAGTTGCAGTTGCGTAGCTTGCGGATGTTGCGCGGCGGCGTTGCCCAGCAGAATCGCTTTCTTTTCACCGGACAGCAGGCTGGCGGCGATCTGTCGCGCCGGATCGGATACCTTTGTTTCGACCGGTGCAGCCACACCCTTGCTCTGTGCCACTGCGCTGGCGATCTGCGCCAAGGCATTGGCCCACTCACTGGGAGCCGCGATCAATTTGCTCGCGACATGCATCAACAGATCATCGTCGGCGGCATGCACGATGGAAACCTCGGCACCACGCTTGACCGCATCGCGCACGCGGGCGGCGAGCAGCGGATGATCCTTGCGCAGGAAACTGCCGATCAGCAGCACGCGATCAAGATGATTGATCTGTGCGACCGGCAGGCCGAGCCAAGGCGCACCCTGACGTTTGCCGTCGGCAGAGAAATCGGATTGACGCAAACGGAAATCGATATTCTCGGAACCCAGGCCACGCATCAACTTCTGCAATAGATACAACTCTTCAGTTGTGCTGTAACCGGCTGCCAATGCGCCGATTGCTGCCGCGCCATGATCCTTCTTGATCATGCTCAAACCGTTGCCGACATATTCCAGCGCCACGCTCCAATCGACTTCAATCCACTTGCCATCCTGCTTGAGCATCGGCTTGGTCAGGCGATCGGCGCTGTTCAAACCTTCATATGAGAAACGATCACGATCAGAAATCCAGCATTCGTTGACCTCTTCGTTTTCCAGCGGCAGGACGCGCATCACGGTGTTTTGCTTGACTTGCACCACCAGATTGCTGCCCAAGCTGTCGTGCGGGCTGACCGATTTGCGGCGCGACAATTCCCAGGTGCGGGCGTTGTAGCGGAACGGTTTGGAGGTCAGCGCGCCGACTGGGCAGATGTCGATCATGTTGCCCGACAGTTCGGAATCGACCGAGTTGCCAACAAAGGACATGATCTCGGAATGCTCGCCGCGCCCGGCCATGCCTAGTTCCATCACGCCGGCGATTTCCTGACCGAAACGCACGCAGCGGGTGCAATGAATGCAACGACTCATTTCCTGCGCCGACACCAGCGGGCCGATGTTCTTGTAGAACACGACGCGTTTTTCTTCCTGATAGCGCGAGCTTGAACCACCGTAGCCGACCGCCAGATCCTGCAATTGGCATTCGCCACCTTGATCGCAAATCGGGCAATCGAGTGGATGGTTGATCAGCAGAAATTCCATCACGCTTTTTTGTGCCTGCACCGCTTTTTCTGAATGCGTGCGCACCACCATGCCCGCAGCCACCGGCGTCGCGCAGGCGGGCAAGGGTTTGGGCGCTTTTTCCACTTCGACCAGGCACATGCGGCAGTTGGCCGCAATCGACAATTTCTTGTGATAACAAAAATGCGGCACATAGATGTCGAGCTTGCTGGCCGCATGCATCACCATGCTGCCCTCCTGCACCTCGACTTTTTTGCCGTCAATTTCGATTTCGATCATGGCGCAACCTTAAACATACGCTGGCACGAGGCAGCGCTTATTTTCAATGTGGTATTCGAATTCGCTGCGGAAATGCTTGATCATGGCGCGCACCGGCAT
>JGI1358J11329_10003690_pt1 | contig 11298 bp, 10 predicted proteins | sample Subgroupgradi54m_FD_11329 | JGI IMG/M metagenome (IMG submission 11329)
GTAGTTTGTCTATTGGATCGATGTGAGTTACCGTCTTAGCTGGTTCTTGTGTTGATGATAAATTTTGATATGCCAAAGCCATTGAGATCGATCCGATCTCGCTTTGGAATTTGAAGAGATCATAGAATAATTGTTAACAAATAAGTGCGATCATATACACTTGTTTTTGAAAAACCCACACACCGGTGTTTCTTCTCTGTCTACATATAGACTCTATCTTTAGACGGTATGATTAGAATGGAACGACTATAGCAAATTTAATTATTAATTATTATTATTTTCTTAAAAAAATTTTTGAATAAAGCTAGAGTGGAAGTATTGGTGTGTGGGCCTGCTTGGAACAAAGTTAACATCTAGTTCACCAGATGTTAAGGTGGATATAACAAAGCCCAATTTGACCCCCTTATTTCCACTCTAGGCGTGTAGTTAAGTCTTAACAATGTTAAGGTCGCAGGATAGACCCCTATATTTCCACTCCAGCCATGGAATTTGGTATTGTGAAATAATTAAAGCACAAGCCTGGTTAAGGTGCTAAAATAGGCCAAGCGTGGGCTAGGCAGTGAATGTTAACAAACACATTGGTTAACAAATCTTCTTTGATCTCTTCAAGTGTTAAGGTGTTAACCCGATCGATCACGATGACAAGAAAAAAGATTAGAATTGATCTAGAAGATGCGGATGGAGCCAAGTACAACTTTAGCCTGGAAGGTAACGTGACGAGAGATAAGATGCTAAAGATATTTGAGTTAATGGATTTAATGAATATAGAACAACAGGAAGAGTCACCTCAACTGGACTCGGTAGGCTCTAAAATATGGCATCTAGTGGACAAGAACTTCCCAATGAGCAAATTTACCTCCTCTCAAGTCCTTGAAAAGTATGAAGATGAGTATGGGGAACCCATCAAGCTTAGTATCATATCAACATATTTATCCAGATTTACTACAAAAAGTAAGATAGTTAGGGAAAGACAAGGAAGGGAATGGGTATACCAAATAATCAAACTTACCCAAAAACAACGGAATTTAGAAACTTGAGAAATAATGTTTGGTTTTAATTTGTAACCAAGATAATTCTATTGTTGAGGAGCTATTTTCATAATGCCTAACTTAGCCTTACCCTTATCGGTGATGTAATAAGTAAAGGGTTTGTTTTCATATTTCTTTCCACTAAACCCTCTTCGAAAAACTTCTTCATCATACGTGATGTGTGTTCTCTTGTTCGTCCTATTGTGATTTGTATGTCACGTGACGTCATTGGTTTTTCTGTGATTAATCTCAAAACATAATCAGTAGCATTTCCAAAATTCATATTATGAATGCGTTCTCTTGGTCTCTCTTCTATAATTGAAACGATTTCTTGTTTCTCTACTTTTACTTCCTTTGGCTTTGGTATAGGAATTATTGGTTCTTCATATTCTCTCAATAATTCAACAGAATCTAGGCGTATTTTCATATCAATTAATTGATTTTCATAATATTGTAGGCGTTCCGTATAGGAATTTAGATCTGATTCAGTCCTTATGAGAGGTTTTACCCTATTGTAAATGATTATTGCAAAGACACCTAACATAAATGCGATAAAAACACCAATCATTGTGCCTACATAAGGTATATCCACTAACATCATTTGATTTCATATATCTATGTGATTTATCATGTTTGAGTAAAATTTCTTCACATATCAGATATCAATCACAAATGTACATTATCACAAACTTCACTAGTACTTTATACTAAAATGCAAAAAAATCACACCCTACAAACACGATTTACTAACTTCCCCATCACAAACATGATTTCTTCTTCCTTTTCAGGAAAGACATCACTGTTTTGTATCACAGAAACTTGTTCAGAAAGTTTTGAAATCACATCAATATCCTCAGGAACAAATATGCCTAGACCCTTAAGCAGTATTATGGAATAGTATAACCCAATTAACTTATCCCGTGACTGCTTTACCTGCCTAAAATAAGCCCCCCTACTTATAGCAAACTGGGTCTTGTGTAGGTTCATCTGGTTTAAAATAATTTCAATTTGTCTTTCTGTAAATAATGATTTTTTAATAATTTGCCTTATAATATTATTAAAAAATGGATTTGAAGATTCGGTCATAGCTATACAGATCTGTATCCATACTTTGAATTAAACTTTAAATGAATACCCAATAACCAGTTTTATGTCTAATGTAGAAAGCTATCTTAAAGCTACTCTCAAGAAAAAAAAGGCCTTACTTTTTGTATTAATCGATTCTGAAATATCTGAGATAAAATCAACTATTAAACTTGCAAAAGAAGTTGAGAAGATAGGTGCTTCGGCAATACTTGTTGGAGGTTCATCTGCAACAGATCAAAAAAAAAAAAAAAAAAAAAAAAAAAAAAAGACGCAATCTTGTTTAGTTCCCTTTTGAACTCTGACAACCCATATTTCATATCACAAGCTCAGGCACTAGGAGCCCCCAATGTACTCAAGTTTGGTTTAGAGCCACTTCCTACAGCATATATCATTATAGGTGAGGGAACATCGGCTTGGTTTGTAGGTTCTGCAAGAACTATACCATTTGATAAATCAAATCTGGCAGCAATGTATGCCCTTTCTGCACAATTCATGGGAATGAGATTTGTCTATCTTGAGGCAGGTTCTGGGGCAAAATCTAACGTGAAACCAGAGATGGTTGCTGCAGTAAGGAAGGTTTTCAGGGGTTTTTTGATAGTGGGTGGGGGAATTAAAAGTACTCAGACTGCAGCTGAGATAGTCAAAGCTGGTGCTGATGCCATAGTTATTGGTACCATGCTTGAGAAGGGCGGCGGCCTGAAGATTCTAAGCGATATTGTAAAAACCATCCAGACCGTAAGGAAGTAAGATGTCTGAAAATATAACATTAAGGCTCAAGGAGGTCCCAATGCCTGAATTTTATTTTGACTATTACACAAAGCTTTCTGAAGAGGTCTTTACAACATTTGAGAGAGCCGCTGCTGCAGCAAAATCTACCTTGGCGGATTCGTCTGGGATGGTAGAGCCCAAAATTGCATTTGATCTTGCAGATCGTGTCTCTAAAATGCATGATATCGATGTAACTGAACGGCTTCGGGCATTGATTCAAAATACAACAAAAGAACTTGCTGCCTTGAACCTTTCTGAAGAGATTGTTTTAGGCAAGTACTCTGGGCCAGAGACTACACTAGATGAGAGACTTGATCTGGCAGTAAGGGTGGGTCTTGCCATAGTAACAGAAGGTGTTACAGTAGCTCCACTTCAGGGAATTAGTGAGGTAAAGATAAAGAAAAACCGTGATGGCTCTGATTACCTTTCAATATCATTTGCTGGGCCCATCAGATCAGCTGGTGGAACCGAAGCTGCATCTACAATGTTGATTGCAGANCACATCAGGAAGATAGCAGGCCTTTCTAAATACCAAGCAAACTCATTTGATGATGAGACTGGACGATTTGTAGAGGAATTAAGNCTCTATGAGAGAGAGGCTGGGAATTTCCAATACCACGTTCCCGATGAGGATGTTATAACTGTCATATCAAATCTTCCAGTTGAGCTAGATGGTGTTGATACAGATCCGGTCGAAATTGTAAGCCATAGAAACATGGCAAGAATTAGTACTAATAGAGTAAGAGGTGGTGCACTTAGAGTTCTAAATGATGGTCTAATAGGAAAGTCAAGGAAACTACTAAAACTCATCGAGTTATTCAAACTAGATGGTTGGGACTGGTTAAAGAACCTAAAAGGTGCAATTCAGACTGGGGATGAAGATGCTGCATCTCATAGGATGAGGGAGGTCATAACTGGTAGATCTGTCCTTTCTATGCCAAAGAAATTAGGCGGTTTTAGGTTAAGATATGGTCGAGCATGCAATACCGGCTTTGCCTCAGTGGGGATACATCCAGTCATTGCAGAAATTCTGGATCATACTATTGTCGTTGGTACACAGATTAAAGTTGACATTCCAGGAAAAGCCGCAACCATTGCTTTTGTCGATTCACTTGATACTCCTATAGTCAGACTAACAAATGGAAACGTGGTAAAAATCAAAGATACACATCATGGAATACAACTCAAACCACAAATAGAAAAGATCCTTCACCTTGGTGATATCCTGATAAGCTATGGCGACTTTTTAGAAAATAACGCAGAGCTTGTTCCAACAGGTTATGTGGAAGAATATTGGGCTGAAGAGCTTAAAGCGAAACTTACAAAATATGAACCAAGAGATCCACATCTACAAGATGTTTCAAAAGTACCAAACCTAGATGAGGCATTAAAACTCTCACTTGATTTTGATATTCCATTACATCCATACTATCTGTATTATTGGGACCAGCTCTCAGTTCAAGAATTTGAACAAATCTTGCACCCAAAAAAAGTAGATCCTGACTTGATAATCTACCAAAAAAGCAGTAAAGAAATTCTTGAAAAACTCGGCGTACCTCATGAGGTAGTTGGAGACTCTATTTTAATAAAAGACTTGGAGGCAAAGATTTTCTTTTATTTACTTTTCAGAAAACCCATCAAACTTGATACTACAATGACTGTTCCCCAACTAATTACTGATGCATCTGGAATAAAAATAAAAGACAAATTTTCAACAGCGATCGGGGTCAGAGTTGGCAGGCCAGAGAAGGCTGCAGAAAGAAAGATGAAACCTCCCGTGCATACCCTATTTCCAGTAGGTAGTAAAGGAGGGGCATCACGTGACTTGGTAAAAGCGTCAAAGGAACCCAACTTTTATTGTAACATTAGTAATAGAATCTGTAAAAACTGTAACGAACCATCAATTAGTATAGCATGTTCAAAATGCAAGAACAAAACGACTACGATTTTTATCTGCCCAGCTTGTCGAGATGAGCTAGAATCAGATTATTGTGAAAAATGCAAGAGAAAGGCATCATCACATGCATACAGATCGTTTCCACTCAAAGAGAGGCTTTATTCTGCACAAGAAAAGACCGGCATTCGTGTTCAGGAACCATTCAAAGGCGTAAAGGAACTCATAAACCAAGACAGAATAGCAGAACCTCTTGAAAAAGGACTAATAAGACAAAGCCTTGGCCTTAACGTCTTCAAGGACGGAACCATACGATTTGATGCAACAAATGCGCCACTAACTCACTTCAAACCTGCATGGATTGGAACCAGCCCAGAAAAACTCGTACAACTTGGATACACCCATGATATCAATGGTAAGCCTATTACTAACTCAGATCAGCTTATAGAACTTAGAATCCAAGATGTCATCATACCACATGAATGTGGGGAATACCTAGTACAGACATCAAAATATCTTGATACAGAACTAGCAAAACTATTTGGTCACCATCTATTTTACAAAGTAAAGACCACCGACGATCTTATTGGGCATTTGATGATTGGATTAGCTCCACATACCTCCGTTGGAATTGTAGGACGGATAATTGGTTATACAAACACACATGTTTGTTATGGTACACCAGTGTGGCACTCTGCAAAAAGGCGTGATGCTGATGGAGACGCCGACTCTATAATGTTATTGATGGATAGTCTGCTTAATTTTTCAAGACAGTTCTTGTCAGACAAAATTGGGGGCCTGATGGATGCACCATTATTGGTACAACCAATTGTCATACCACAAGAAGTCCAAAGACAAGCCCATAACTTCGAGGTAGCAAATGTTTTACCACTCTCATTTTTTGAAGCAACACTTGCAAAGGAAAAGGCAAGCGAGATAAAAGACGTTGAAATCCTAAAATCAAGACTTGAAACAGAAAGACAATTCTATGGATATGGTTTTACGCATAATACTTCTACTCTTACTACCTCAAGATCTAGAAGTGCCTATTCTACACTTGGTTCTCTTTTAGAAAAGCTTGACATGCAAATCAGAACAGCTGATATCATCAACGCAGTAGACCCAAACGAAGTTGTTTCTATGGTTATGACAACTCATCTCTTACCTGATATCATGGGAAACCTTAGGGCTTATTCTGGTCAATCTTTTAGATGTACAACTTGTGGAGCAAGCTACAGAAGGATCCCACTTGCTGGAAACTGTCTAGAATGCAATAACAAACTAATCCAAACAATGACACGGCCTTCCGTACAAAAATATCTCAAGCTAGCAAAAAGGCTTCTTGATAAATACAGAGTAGATCCATACTTGAAAGGAAGAGTGATGTCTCTTTTAGACGAATTGGAATTGGTCTTTGGAAAAGAGGAAAGTAACCAGTCCCTTCTTACAGACTATGCCTAGCGAAGCTTAACGTACTCATAAGCGCCAAGCTTGCTTTCAAAACAATAGTGGACCTTTTGAAAGTCCTTCCTGAATTTCTTTACCTCAATTGTCACTTTTTTCTTGTCTTTTTTATCAACAACAACTTTTTTGATAAATCTTGCAACCTCTTTCATATCTGACCCTTTCATACCAAGTCGGGTAATCTCGGCAACACCCAGTCTTATCCCACCCGGATGGAAGTAGTTTCTGCCTGCCTTAATATCTCCTGGTATGAGCTGCCTGTTTACAATTATGTTTGCTTTTTCTAGATCTGCCTCGATTGTTCCACCATCACTAAATGAAAGAACATTTACTACGATTTGATGTGATTTTGTAAATCCGCGTTTTTCTCCAAGTACTCCAAATCCATAAGAACTTAATGCTTCTGCAAGTGCCTTTGCGTTCTTTATAACTTGAGTTGCATATTTTTTACCAAACTCTATCATTTCTGCAAACGCAATTGCCTTTCCAGCCATGTGATGCAAGTGATGATTGCTTGTCATTCCAGGAAACGTTGCCTTTTTGATCTCTTCTGCATATTTATCAAAAGAGACAATCATACCTCCCTGTGGGCCAAAAAGAGTCTTATGCGTACTCATCGTCATTGCATCAGCACCTTCTCGCAATGGATCTTGGAACTGTCCCCCAGCTATTAATCCTGCAACATGAGCTGCATCATAATTGACAAACATTTTGTATCCTTTTAGAAAATCAGCAAGTTCCTTTACAGGATGAGGAAACAAAAAGACAGACCCTCCAAACATTGCCATCTTTGGAGTCCTACCAGCTTTGTCAAGCTCAACTACCTTTTCTTTTGTTTTATCAACATCAATTGACATCTCTTCCGCATCAAATGGATAAAATTCAATATCCAACCCATGAACTAAACCTGCGGTTCCTGAATGTTCTTTTTTACCATGAGAGATATGACCTCCAGATGGAATTGATTGTGCAAGCATTACATCACCTGGGTTTGTAAAAGCTGAATAAATGGAAAGATTAGCCACAACACCAGAAATTGGCCTTACATCAACAAACTCTGCTTTGAAGAGCTTTTTACCTAATTCGATGCACTTGAACTCTACTTTATCAATATAGGTACAACCAGCATAAACACGCTCACCTGGCCACCCTTCCGCATATCTATTTGCAAAGTCAGAGATCGTTGCCTCTCTTACGGCCGGGCTTGGAACATTCTCGCTTGCAATAAGTGGTATTGAATTTGAAAACCAGCCATTGTGAACTTTGAGCATAGAAAGTACTTCTCTGTAAGAATCTCTGGGTGAGGATTTTGTCATGAACAGTCCGGCCAACTTTCCTAATTTAAAAACATCGATTAAAATTTTGCAAAATAGCTTAATTTTTACAATTTCACAGTTTTTGAGGTTTTTTAAGATAAAGACATAAAAAGGGAAAATTAGGCTTCAATGAAATATGTCAATACAAGCTTCACAAGGTGGAATTCCAGTTATTATACTAAAGGACGGCGCTCAACAAACCAAAGGCCGTGATGCACAAAAAAATAACATTTCAGCTGCAAAAATAATTGCAGAGGTTGTTCATACAAGCTTGGGTCCAAGAGGAATGGATAAGATGCTTGTGGACTCTTTAGGTGATGTTACAATTACAAATGATGGCGCAACAATTCTAAAAGAAATTGATGTTCAACATCCAGCTGCAAAAATGCTAGTGGAAATTGCAAAAGCAACTGACAACGAGGTAGGAGATGGAACGACATCTGCAGTAATTCTCGCAGGTGCATTATTAGAAAATGCCGAATCCCTCATACTGCAAGATGTTCACCCAACAATTATTGTAGATGGATATAGAAAAGCCGCACAAAAAACAAAAGAGCTCTTAGCAAAAATTGCAGACAAGGTATCTCCAACCGACAAAGAGATTCTTGACAAAATTGCAAAGACTTCAATGCAAACAAAACTTGTCAGAAAAGACTCTACTAATCTTTCAGATATTGTGGTAAAAGCTGTACTTGCTGTAGCAGAGAAGACAGAAGATGGTTACATTGTAGATATCGATGACATCAAAGTGGAAAAGAAAGCAGGTGGTTCTACTAAAGATACCTATCTTACAAAAGGAATTATACTTGACAAAGAGGTAGTCCATAGTGGAATGCCAAAAAAGATTGTCAATGCAAAGATTGCACTAATTAACAGCGCACTAGAGATTGATAAAACTGAGTTTGATGCAAAGATAAACATATCAAATCCACAACAAATGAAATCATTTTTGGATGAAGAAAACAAGATGATCAAAAACATGGTGGACAAGGTAATTGCATCTGGTGCAAACGTACTGCTCTGCCAAAAAGGAATTGATGACATTGCACAACACTATCTTGCAAAGGCAGGTATACTTACAGTAAGAAGAGTAAAAGAAAGCGATCTTTCAAAACTTGCAAAGGCAACTGGTGCAAGAATGGTAACGAATCTTGATGATCTCTTTGAAAAAGACTTGGGATCAGCAGAAAATGTAGAAGAAAGAAAAGTAGAGACAGACAGATGGGTTTTCGTTGAAGGATGCAAACATCCAAAAGCTGTAACCATTCTTATCAGAGGAGGATCACAAAGAGTTATTGATGAAGTAGAAAGATCAGTTCATGATGCACTTATGGTTGTAAAAGATGTAATGGAAAACCCCATGATTGTAGCTGGTGGTGGTTCACCAGAGACTTATGCTGCAACAAAGCTTAGAGAATGGGCAAAATCACTTGAAGGACGTGAACAACTTGCGGTAGAAAAATTTGCAGATTCACTTGAAGTAATTCCTCTCACACTTGCTGAAAACGCAGGCATGGATCCAATTGATACCTTAACATCACTTCGATCCAAACAACTCAAAGGAAACAAGTGGATCGGAATTGATGTGATGAATGGTGTGGTAGCAAGTATGCATTCTACTGATATCTTTGAGCCCCTTTCTGTGAAAAATCAGATTGTCTCATCTGCTACTGAAGCAGCCTGTATGATCTTAAGAATTGATGATGTGATTGCTGTTGTAAAATCCGCAGGACCTCCACCGGGAGCAGAAGGAATGGGTGGTATGGGCGGCATGCCAGGAATGGGAGGCATGGGCGGTATGGGTGGTATGCCACCAATGGACATGTAGAATCAATAAAGACTCAACTTCATCAAAAGTTTATTTGTCGACTCTTATTACAAATTTTTATGCAACTTGGTGGCGGGTCAAAAATCCTTACAGGTGCAAAGTATGTCTATTTGATATTTTTCTTTGCACTGCTTTCTGGAATGTTTTACCCTGTAATTACACACAGCAGTAGTGATACTGTCATTGAAGGAGTATTGATTCTCTTTGTTGGTCTAGCTGGTGCAGTATTGCTATACAAGGCAGGTACATCTGACAGACACCAGAAAGCATATCTTATTGCAGGTTTTGCGATTTTATCTATAGCATTGCTACTTGTGTATGCAGTACTAGGAAAATTATAGACTAAATATCAAAATAAAGATAAAATTCATGTGGATGTGGTCTAATTGAGATCTCCTGTTCATCCTTTCTTTCTAATTCAATGATTCTATCAAGTACATCATTTGAAAATATTGGATTGAGAAACTTTCTATCACTTTCAAGTGAATCAAGCGCCTCTCCAAGAGTTGCAGGCAAAGACTTGATTCCCCTTGCATCACGCTCTTTTTTACTCATTTTGTAAATATCCTCATGAACAGGATCTCCTGGTTCAATCTTCTTTTTAATTCCATCAAGGCCAGCAGATAGTACTGCAGAAAAGGCAAGATAAGGATTTGATGAAGGATCAGGAGCTCTGAACTCTAGTCTTTTTAATTTTGCATATTTTTCTCCCTTGAAATGTGCTGGCACCCTTACTATTGCAGATCTGTTGCTAGAACTCCAGGCAACATAAACTGGAGCCTCATACCCTGGAACTAGTCTACGATACGAGTTTGTTGTTGGTGCTACAATTGCAGCTAGAGCTCTTGCATGATTCATTATTCCACCGCAAAAGTATCTTGCAGATTGACTAGTCTCTTCTTTATCATCTTTATCAAAAAACACATTCTTGTCATCTTTCCACAGGCTGACGTTTGTATGCATACCAGAACCCGCATCCATAGAAATTGGTTTTGGCATCATAGTTGCAACCTTGCCATACTTTACTGCAACATTTCTTACAACATACTTGTAGGTTTGTGCTCCATCTGCTGTATTTGTTAAATGATCATGCCTGATATCAATTTCACACTGGCCTGCAGTTGCTACCTCATGATGATGGTTATCACATAAAATACCGAAATTTTCATTCAAAATGTCAACACACTCATTTCTATATTCTGTTAAGGTATCAGACGGGGTACTTGGGTAGTATCCCTTTTGCAATGCCATGGGGTAGCCCTTTCCTTCTTGACTCCACGGTGCTTCTTTTGATTCTATGGAGTACGATTGGCCTTTGTATGGTGTCAAGACGTCCCATTGGATCTTGTCAAAGACGAAAAACTCTACCTCTGGTCCCCAAAAACTATTGTCAAATCCTTGCGTTTTGAGATATTTTTCTGCTCTTTGTGCTATACCTCTGGGGTCTCGCTCAAGTCTACCCTTATCCCATCCCCAATAAACATCACAAATCAATCTAGCGGTTTTGCCATTTATCATCCAAGGTATTACAGCATAAGTATTTGGATCTGGCTTGAGAACCATATCAGAATCATCCACACTTGCAAATCCAACAATTGAGGAACCATCAAGCTTTGGCAAACCATCTTGCATCTGTTGGGGGGTAAACAAACTAGCAGAAATTGTGGTATGATGGAATCTCCCTAGCAGTCCTGTAAACTGTAAATCAATAAATTTTATTTGATCGTGTTTTATCTTAGCAAAAACCTCATCAGCTGAATAGGAAATTAATACTGGTTCCCCACCAATCACTTTATATGGCAAATTACTTCCTTGATCATAACACAAGGAGTCCATGATTTAAGTATTATTGGGTGTGCAAATGTCAGAAACAAAAAAAATTGATGTAAATTCATTGTACGCCATCTTACAGCT
>JGI1358J11329_10003692_pt1 | contig 11297 bp, 10 predicted proteins | sample Subgroupgradi54m_FD_11329 | JGI IMG/M metagenome (IMG submission 11329)
CACCATCCTCGAAGCGCGCGGCCTCAAGGTCACTCTCCTCAAGCTGGACCCCTATATTAACGTCGATCCGGGCACCATGAGCCCGTATCAGCACGGCGAAGTGTACGTCACGCAGGACGGCGCCGAGACCGATCTCGATCTTGGGCACTATGAGCGTTTCGTGCGCACCACGATGACGAAGCGCAATAACTTCACCACCGGCAAGATTTACGAGAACGTCATCCGCAAGGAGCGCCGCGGTGATTATCTCGGCGCGACCGTGCAGGTCATCCCGCACATCACCGACGAGATCAAACGCTGCATCCAGCAGGGTGCGAACGACGCCGACGTGGCCCTGGTCGAAATCGGCGGCACGGTCGGCGACATCGAATCGCAGCCGTTCCTCGAGGCGATCCGCCAGATGGGTGTGGAGCAGGGGCAGAGTAATGTCGTGTATCTGCACCTGACGCTGGTGCCGTACATTGCGGCGGCGGGTGAACTCAAGACCAAGCCCACCCAGCATTCAGTCAAGGAACTGCTGTCGCTCGGTATTCAGCCGGACATCCTGCTGTGCCGCGCGGAACGTCCGTTGCCGGAGGACGACCGACGCAAGATCGCGTTGTTCACCAATGTCCCCACGCGCGCCGTTATTTCTGCCATCGACGTGGACAATATCTACAAGATTCCGCGGCTGCTGCACGAGCAGGGCCTGGACGAGATCGTGGTGGAGAAGCTGCATCTCAATGCACGCAAGGCCAATCTCGCTGAATGGGACAAGGTGGTGCATGCCATGGAACATCCGACCGATACGATCACGGTCGCCATGGTCGGCAAATACGTGCACCTCACGGAATCCTACAAGTCCCTGTCCGAGTCCCTGAAACACGCCGGCCTGCATACGCACACACGCGTCAATATCCGCTACGTGGATTCCGAGCTGATCGACAGCCAGGGCACGGCCCAGCTCGAGGACGTGGACGCGATCCTGGTGCCGGGCGGTTTCGGTGAGCGCGGGATCGAAGGCAAGATCAAGGCCGCCCACTATGCGCGCACCAAGGGTATTCCCTATCTCGGTATTTGCCTCGGCATGCAGGTCGCCGTGATCGAGTATGCGCGTAACGTCGCGGGCCTCAAGGGCGCCCACAGCACCGAATTCAATACCAAAACACCGCATCCGGTGATCGCCATGATCACCGAATGGACCACCTCGGAAGGCGGCAAGGAAAAACGCAACGCCGGCGGCGATCTCGGTGGCACCATGCGTCTGGGTGGTCAGGAATGCAAGCTGATGCCGGGGACGCATGTGCGCGGTCTGTACGGCAAGGATTCCATCGTCGAGCGTCACCGTCACCGCTACGAATTCAATAATCAGTATCGCGACAGCCTGCCGGAGAAGGGCCTGGTGGTTGCCGGCACCTCCGTGGATGGCACGCTGGTCGAAATCATCGAACTGGCGGATCATCCCTGGTTCGTGGGCGTGCAGTTCCATCCGGAATTCACCTCCACACCTCGGGACGGTCATCCGCTGTTCACCGGCTATGTACAGGCCGCCCGCGCGCGCCATGCCCAGGCGGTTCAGCGCCCGCAGGCCGCCGCCACATGAAACTTTGCGGTTTCGAGGCCGGGCTCGACCGGCCGTTTTTTCTCATTGCCGGTCCCTGCGTGATTGAATCCGAGGCCATGGCGCTGGATACCGCCGGCCAGCTGAAGGAAATCACCCGGAGTCTCGGCATCCCGTTCATCTACAAATCGTCCTACGACAAGGCCAACCGCAGCTCGTCGAAATCTTATCGCGGGCTCGGCATGGAGCAGGGGTTGGCGATACTGGCCAAAGTTCGGCAGCAGATCGGCGTACCGGTGCTGACGGATGTGCATGAGGCCGCGGACATCGACGCCGTCGCTGCCGCCGTGGACGTGCTGCAAACCCCGGCGTTCCTGTGCCGGCAGACGGATTTCATCCGCGCCGTGGTTGCTGCCGGCAAGCCGGTGAACATCAAGAAGGGCCAGTTCCTCGCGCCGCACGACATGAAGAACGTCGTGGACAAGGCGGTCGAGGCCGGCGGCAAGGATCGCATCATGGTGTGCGAGCGCGGCGTTTCTTTCGGTTACAATAACCTGGTGTCGGACATGCGCTCGCTCGCGATCATGCGCGAAACCGGATGCCCGGTGGTGTTCGACGCCACGCACTCGGTGCAGCTGCCCGGCGGGCAGGGCACGAAAAGCGGCGGGCAGCGCGAGTTTGTGCCGGTGCTGGCGCGCGCCGCGGTCGCGACCGGCGTCGCGGGTTTGTTCATGGAAACCCATCCGGACCCGGACAAGGCACTGTCCGACGGACCGAACGCCTGGCCGCTCGGTCGCATGAGGGATCTGTTACAGACCCTCAAGGAACTGGACAGCTGTGCAAAGAAGCAAGGTTTTGTCGAAATGGCTTTGACGTTGAAATAATATTTCGCCGCCAAGATCGTGGAGTACGCGGAGAAAATTGAAATCGCATGGGATTAAGGAAGGTCTCTTTCATCCCGTGAAATCCTGTTAATCCTGTCTACTCACCCTTTTCTAGAAATTAAAATCATGACGACGATCGTTGATGTGCATGCTCGTGAAATTCTGGATTCTCGCGGGAATCCGACTGTTGAAGCGGATGTCACTTTGAAATCCGGCGCTGTTGCTCGAGCCGCCGTGCCCTCCGGTGCCTCCACCGGCAGCCGCGAGGCCATCGAGTTGCGCGACGGCGACACCCGGCGTTATGGCGGCAAGGGCGTTAAAAAGGCCTGTGCCAACGTTAATGGCGAAATACGCCAGGCGCTGCTCGGCAAGGAGGCGAACGATCAGGTGGCCGTCGATCGCAAGATGATCGAACTCGACGGCACGGAAAACAAATCCTGTCTCGGTGCCAACGCCATGCTGGCGGTGTCGCTCGCGTGTGCGCGCGCGTCGGCGGCCGAAGCCAGGCAGCCGCTCTACCGTTACCTCAACGGCCTGGGGGGAGGCGTGCCGATGCAGTTGCCGGTACCGATGATGAACGTCATCAACGGCGGTGCGCATGCCGACAACAACATCGACTTCCAGGAATTCATGATCCTGCCGGTGGGCGCCGCGACATTTGCCGAGGCGTTGCGTTGCGGCGCCGAGGTGTTTCATGCGCTGAAAAAAGTGCTGCACTCCATGAAGCTCAACACCACCGTGGGCGATGAAGGCGGGTTTGCCCCGAATCTCCAATCGAACGAGGCGGCGTTGCAGATTATCCTGCAAGGGATCGAGAAGGCCGGGTATAAACCAGGCGTCGATGTGTGTTTGGGTATCGACGTGGCCAGCTCTGAATTCAATAAAAACGGAAAATATGAACTTGAGTCGGAACATGCCAGCCTGACGTCCGAACAGTTCGTCGACAAACTGGCCGACTGGGTTTCCCGGTATCCAATCATCACCATCGAGGACGGCTGTGGCGAAAGTGACTGGGCCGGTTGGGAGCTGATGACGAAAAAGCTCGGCAAAAAGATTCAGATCGTGGGTGACGATATATTCGTCACCAACACGGCGATTCTCCAGGAAGGCATCAGGAGGAACGTCGCGAATTCGATTCTCATCAAGGTCAATCAGATCGGCACCCTGAGTGAGACCCTGGCGGCCATTGCCATGGCGCGTCAGGCCGGTTACACGTCCGTCATCTCGCACCGTTCGGGCGAGACCGAGGACACGTTTATCGCCGATCTGGCGGTCGCCACCGGCAGCGGGCAGATCAAGACCGGCTCGCTGTCGCGTTCCGACCGTGTGGCCAAGTACAACCGGCTGCTGGGTATCGAGGAAGAACTCGGTTCCGCGGCTGTCTACCCCGGACGCCGTGCGTTTCCCATGTTGGGCCAGTAGTAGCGTGCGCCATGCGCACGATAAGATTTTCCGCGCGCACAGCGCGCGCTACTGGACTAAGATGTAGCCCGGGCGCAGGCCCGTGCTTCGTAGGGTGGGCAACGCCCACCAGCTTCGTATGAGTCAGGTGAGCTGTGCCCACTCTACATCTGAGCGGCAGCCGTCTGGCGGTGAACTAGAATGAAGCTTGTGAAAATCGCCACCTATGTCCTGTTAGCGATTCTGGTGCTGCTGCAATATCCGCTGTGGTTCGGCAATGGCGGTGTCATCGCTGTATGGCGACTCGACCGCGAGATCGCCGCGCAGGAACAGGAAAACACCCAGCTTAAGGACCGCAACCAGGCGCTCGAGGCCGACGTGAACGATCTCAAGCAGGGACTGGCGGCGATTGAAGAGCGCGCCCGGACGGAACTCGGGATGGTGAAGAAGGGTGAAGTTTTCTTTCAGGTGATCGAACAGCCGCGCGACAAGGCGCCGCCGGCGGATAAAAAATCGAAACCTTAAATCACGGGTACAGCAGAAACGGCCGGGTCGCTTTTCTGGCCAGTCTTTCGCCCAGGGTCTTGAGACTGGGCCGCCCGCTGACCTGAAACACCCGCCGGCTCAGCACCAGCAGGTCGATGGAAGGCTTGCTGGCGAGTTGTAGCACCACCTCCGCCGGATCGCCTGCTTCCACGGAAAACACCGCCGCCGGCATGCCATTGACGGTGGCTTCGAATTGCTTCCGCGCCGCCTCGGCCTGTTGCTCCTGCTCTTCCCTGATGTAGTCGAGAAATCCCTGACGCGCGCCCTTGGAAGACTGCCAGTCGTTGCCGATGAAGTCTGGCCATTGGCTGTCGATAACAAAAACGCCCGTCAGATCGGCATGACTCTGACGGGCGATATTGGCAGCCTGGTTCAGGGCCTCTTGCGAGGCCGCTGAACCGTCGATTGCCACGACAATATGCGTCACCGCTAGCTGTCGGTTCGGCTATTTTGTCACGGGAGCCGCCGGGGCCGTGACGGCCGGAGGGCTCGCCGGGGCTGGCGCGGGTGGGCTGGTCGTTTTGCCCATGGTCATCAGCAAGATGATGGCGATGACAATTGTCGCCAACACGATCGCACCGATATCCTCGGCACGGTCGTCCTTGAACAGCGTCATTTTACTTTTTTCACCTGCGGCGCCGACTGTCTCACTTCCTGTTTTAGCCATATTCGTTTCTCCTCAGGTGTTAAATGGATACCAGGTAGTCCTTGATAATCAGGACCACAATCAGCGCCAGAATGTATTTGGTCGCGCCCACGATGATTCCGATCTTGAGCGGTGCGCCACCGGCTTGACTGAGTTCCCGGAAGCTGATGTACCCGCCAAGTCCCACGAGGCCGAAGCCGAAGATCCACTGCATCCAGTTACGCAGCATCTTGATGGTCTCGGAGGCCGGAGGTCCGCCTTTGAGGCCGACATCGCCGAAAGCGCCAAGGCTCGTGAGCAATACCACAACCATGAAGCCGATCACAAACACCGGAAACTTTTCCACCAATAGCGTCCCCAGGCCTTTGCGTGCAGTCTTGCTCTCTTGCGCTTCCTTGCCGGTCCAGTACCACACCGTCACGATGAACACGGCGAAGGGGATGGAGATCACGCGCATGATGTTCCAGATTTCCGCGACCGACACCGCCGAACCCGGTTCCACTTTGGGGTTGAATGCCAGCGCCCCGGCGAGCACCTGACCGGAGTTCAGAATACCGGTACCGATCCAGGCGCCGTATTGCAGGTCGGTCAGACCCAGTGCGTGGCCGATGAAGGGGCTGATGAACATGGTCAGGACGCCAAAGCCCAGAATGGTGGCGATGGCATAGGCGACCTGTGATGCCTTGCCTTCCACCGCCGGGGCCGTGGCCACCGCCGCGCTGACGCCGCAAATGCTGAGCGCATTCGCCAGTACACCCGTCATGGAACGGTCAATCCCGAATACCTTGCCCAGCCACAACACCATCGCGATGGTCAGGAGCACGAAGCCGCCGATCAGAAAAATGGCGAAGGCGCCCAGTTGCACAATGGCCTGCACGGTGTAGAGCGAGCCGAGCAGGATAATGCCGGTCTTGATCATGAGGCGGGAGAGCTTGAATCCATCGCTGAAGATCGCCGGAATTTCCCCGCCGAAGATCAGGTTGCGGTAAAGCAATCCACAGATAATGCCCAGAAGGATGTAGTTCAAATGCAGCACCTTGATCAACCATCCCTTCTGATCGAACAGCACCTGCGCACCCATCCACGCTTCGATCCCCTTGAAGCCGCCGATGTCCATCCCGGGGTAACCGCGGATAAGCACCAAAGTGATGATGATCAGGGCCAAGCCGGGAATGGCGCTCGGCAATTTTCGGAAAAAACCTGTATCACTCATAGTTGTTCCTCCATAGAACGCTCTTTGTGTCGATACGCCGGTTTACTTCTGACATCGGTTGGGTAAGAAATGCGAGGGTTCGGTGTCATGCTATCCGTTCTGTCTCCTTGGTCACTTGGTTTTCTGCTTTAAGACTCGACGCAGTTTATTAGAATTCGCTTATATTGTGACTTGTGCAAAAACATTCAAACACAAGCATCACCCCCAGACAAGCGTAGCGCATGTAAGACAAACCGCATGACGGGAAGCGGAAAGTATTTATTCCGTTTCAGCTGCTGGCAGGAAGAGAGTAGGGCAGGGATTGGAGCATAAGTTGCGGACCGGTTTCGCTCCCGAGATGGAGCTCGCCCGCCTCGGCGCTGCTGATCTGGATCACGGCGAGCAGGTCGTAACCGCCGTTCGGCGACGGTTGCGCTTCCACGACCGTGCCGGCGGACTGACCGGGAAAGTCAGGCGCATAAATCGCGTCGCCTGGACGCGGCGCGACTTCGCCGGCGAAATGTGCGCGGTACATGCGTTGTTTGAGCTTGCCGAGGTATTGCATGCGCGCCACGATTTCCTGTCCCGGGTAGCAGCCTTTCTTGAAATTGACGCCGCCGACGATTTCGAGGTTGGCCATCTGCGGCACGAATTCCTCGTTGGTTTCGGGATGAATACCGGGGATTCCCGCCATGATGTCGAGCCAGGCCCACACTGCCGGACCGACCAGCGTCGCCTTGGACTTGAGGCTTTCCCATAGTATTTCCACCGCGGCCGTTGGCGCGATGATTTCATAGCGCGGATGCGGGCCAGACAGATTCATAATAGTTACATCTTCGCGGGTTTCGCAGCCGTTATCCCCGCTGGGAGCAAAACCCGCCACCTCCGTGAGAATCTTTTTGGCATCCGGACCCGATAATCCGATGCTAACCAGCTCAGCATCCACGTTTTCCAGTGTCACTTTGGCGCGCATCACGAACATACGCAGGCGCTTGAGCGTGTTCTCGAGCAACGCCGCGGGTAATTGCAGCAGGGTGTCGTTACCGCGCCGGAACAGCCGGAAGATGGCCAGCATCCGTCCCTTGGGACTGCACCAGGAGGCGAGCTGGCTGTGTGTTGCGTCGAGTTGGCGTATGTCGTTGCTCAGCTGGCCATTGAGGAAATTCTGCGTGTCATCGCCGCGCGCCCGGATCAGCGAGAAATCCGAGAGATCAGCGAGGACATTGCCCCCGGCAGCGGCGCGGCGTTCCTCGACCGGATGACCGAAGTGCTGCACGCGATTGCCTTCCAGGACAGCGCCCTGATTCTGGATAAAGGATTTCCACGTTTCGTTCACGGCATTATTACCATCTGAATGTTGTCCGGAGCTAAATCATAGCGGAAGTGGAAACTGTCTCAAAAATGTAGGGTGGGCATCGCCCACCACCTGTGGATTCGATATATGTTCAATGGTGGGCAATGCCCACCCTACAATACTCACCGGGATACGCATGATAGCGGAAACTCGCCTTGCGGGGCGAGCCGGAGCTGTGACGCATGCACTTAACGTGCATGCGTCCGGCGAGCGTCTCGCCAGGGATGGCATGCACGGCGTCCCGGTCGGTACGAAACGAATGGACGCCGCCGGTGGCCGGTTTACACTATGGCTATCTTGAAATTCCTTCTCTTGGTGTTATGGCGTAGAGTGCAAACAATTAAGGATGGGTGACTTTTGACAGTCATGGGAAAGAACAATAAACGCCCGGTATACCTCAATCTATTCAAAATCCGCCTGCCCGTGGGCGGAATCCTGTCTATCCTGCATCGCGCCACCGGCGCATTCCTGGTGCTGCTGCTGCCGATCGCAATATATATATTGCAGCGCTCACTGCACGACCCCGAGGCCTATGCCAGGATCGCCGCCCAGGTAGGCACCCTCGTTGGCCGACTTGTTGTACTGGTGATCGTGTGGGTATTCGCCCAGCACTTCTTTTCCGGCGTTCGGCATCTGCTGCTGGATATCGGTATTGGTGACAGCAAACCCGCCGCGCGCCGCAACGCCTGGATCGCCTTCGCCGCTTCGCTGACGGTTGTGGCATTAACCGGAGTCTGCCTGTGAGCCGCGTACGCTCCGCAGGGAGTGCACACACCGGTGTCGCGGAATGGCTGCTGCAACGCGTGACCTCGCTGTACATGGGCGGTTTTGTTATTTACGCCATCGTGCATCTCAGCCTGTCACCCGTCCGTGATTACACTATGTGGAAAGCGTGGTTTGCCACGGGCTATGTACGCATCGCCTGGGCTTTGTTCATGGCCAGCGTTCTGATCCATGCCTGGGTTGGCATGCGCAGCATCTATCTCGACTATCTGCATCCGCTGTGGCTGCGTTTCAGCGTCACCTTGCTGACGGCACTGGGCCTGCTCGCTCTGGCGCTATGGGCGGCCGAGATATTAATGATGGCGGCACCATGAAAAACATCGCCCGCCGTCGTTTCGATTGTCTGGTGATCGGCGCTGGCGGAGGTGGGCTGCGCGCCGCGCTGCAACTGGCGCAGGGCGAGGCGCATGTCGCCGTCGTGTCCAAGGTATTTCCCACGCGCTCGCACACCGTCGCGGCCCAGGGCGGCATCAACGCGGCGCTCGGCAATACGCAACCGGACAACTGGCACTTTCACATGTACGACACCGTGAAGGGCAGCGACTACCTCGGCGACCAGGACGCGATCGAGTACATGTGCCGCGCCGCGGCGAATTTGGTCATCGAGCTTGAGCATTACGGCGTGCCGTTCTCGCGCCTGGAAAACGGCCGCATTTATCAGCGCGCCTTCGGCGGCCAAAGCCTGAACTACGGCGGCGAGCAAGCGATGCGCACCTGTCCCGCCGCTGACCGCACCGGCCATGCGATGTTGCACGCGCTGTATCAGCAGAATCTGAAAGCGCGTACGCATTTCTTCGACGAGTTCTTCGTCATCGACCTGTTAATGGACAAGGACGGTTATGCGCTCGGCGCGCTCGCGATCGAAATCGAAACCGGTGAGCCGCTTATCATCGAGGCCAAGACAACGTTAATCGCCACGGGTGGCGTGGCGCGCCTGTACCGCACCACGACCAACGCCATGATCAATACCGGCGACGGCATGGCCATGGCCTTGCGCGCTGGCATTCCGTTGCAGGACATGGAGTTCGTGCAGTTTCATCCGACCGGCATCGCCGGTATCGGCATTCTCATTACCGAAGCCGCGCGCGGCGAGGGTGGATACCTTATTAATAGCGAAGGCGAACGCTTCATGGAGCGTTATGCGCCGAAAGCCAAGGATCTGGCGAGCCGCGACGTGGTCAGCCGCGCGATTTATGAGGAAGTCCACGCCGGGCGCGGTTGCGGGCCGAAGAAGGACCACGTGCTACTAAAACTCGATCACCTCGGCGCAGAAACCATCATGAAACGCCTTCCTGGCATCCATGAATCGGCGATCCGTTTTGCCCACGTCGATCCGATCGAAAAGCCGATCCCGGTCTATCCCACGGCGCACTACACCATGGGCGGCATTCCCACCAACCGCTTCGGACAGGTGGTGGCGCCGGTGCATACCGGGCCGGAAGAGGAAGTACCGGGCCTGTATGCCGTGGGCGAATGTGCCTGTGTGTCGGTGCACGGCGCTAATCGTCTCGGCGGCAATTCGCTGCTCGATATCATCGTATTCGGCCGTGCCGCCGGCAATCACATGCTCGAATACCTCAAGGAAAACCGCCGCCACCGGCCGATGGCGGAAGCAGCGGTGGATCGCGCCATGGCGCGCCTGACTCGCTGGGATAAACAGGGCGATGGCGAATCGGTAGATAAACTGTGCGACGAACTCCGCCTCACGATGGAAGAACAATGTGGCGTGTTCCGCAAGCAGGAATTGCTGGACGAGGGAATTAAAAAAGTCACAAAACTCGTCGAGCGATTGCAGCGCGCCACGCTGCGCGATCACAGCAAGATATTCAATACTGCGCGCATCGAAGCACTGGAACTGGAAAACCTGATGGACATCGCGCTCGCCACGGTCCACTCCGCCGCCGCACGCCACGAATCTCGCGGCGCACATTCACGGCTCGATTATCCGAAGCGCGACGACCGCAATTGGCTCAAGCACACCCTTTATAGCCGCGAAGGCAACAAGCTTGATTACAAACCGGTGCGGATGAAGCCGTTGAGTGTTGAGACGTTCCCGCCGAAAGAAAGAGTTTACTAATGACCGTGTTTCCATTCAGCAGTGTGAAGAACATATTTTGCAAAGCTTTGGCTATTTTCGTGATACTGGTATGCAGTGAAATCGCTTCGGCCGGAGACTCTGTTCCAACAACAGTTGCCGCCATCAACAAAACAGATAGTTTGGTAACGTCCCTTGATCGCTTGTTCAAACGAACAGATTTGTATCGAGTGGTGGTTTATCCCGAACAGCCAGATGTACTTCTGATTACGCGAGCTGACACTGATATTAATAAAGGTTCATTAACAGGTGCTGCGTGGTGTGGTTCTCGACTGCTGAGATTCCATTATGGCCATTACGATTATGATCCCGGCGAGAAGGTACCGCCCGAGCATGGCTGGTATTTAGCGGATATTCAGTCTCGCAAGGTATGGCGTTTGCGGAAATTACCGGGAGCAGGTGAGATCATAAATTGCAGTCCAGATGGCCAATGGCTGATCTACAAAAGGTCCCCTCAAGGCAAAGAGGTAGTTCTAGGACGCTACAACATTTTCTTGGGGATGAAAGAAGATTTCGTCCGTTTCAAGGACCCATTCTACAGCCCTTTGGGCGAATGGTCGCCTGATGGAACAAAAATCTTTTTTTACGGAAAGGTTGATCTTGTAAGCGTTAAGACAAGCGAACCCGCCTGGAATATTTTTTGGCTCAAGCGTGAGCTTTCCTTGAATGGGTTCGAGGCAAAATGGCTCGGTGATTCCTCGGGAGTGCTGCTCAGTTATCAAAGCGATCCAAAGAACAATCGCAGTGAACGGGTACTTGCGATAGACCGCTCTGGAGATCGGACTAAACCGCTTGAAATACTAAAGAACGTACCGTCTAAGTTTGGGATACTCAAAACTGACAGCGCTGGTCGTGT
>JGI1358J11329_10003693_pt1 | contig 11296 bp, 10 predicted proteins | sample Subgroupgradi54m_FD_11329 | JGI IMG/M metagenome (IMG submission 11329)
GCGCCGTTGGGATAATTCCGTGGCGAATGGCGCGAGGAACATACGTCGGATCGCGGCTCGTGCGACTCAACTCCATAAACCATTCATACAGAATCCGATATTTGGCATTCAAAAGATCAAACGCCATGCCCAAATGATGCTCGCTGTTCCCGGGCAACGCCGCCATATCGCCCTTGGCTTTTTTGATGGCCACCTGATCCGCATACGATCGGTACGCTTCAGACAAATAAAAACCCACCTGCCACAAAATGGAGTCCTTGGGGACGGTCGAATCGAATTCCTCCCGAAGCTTCTGCAATTCGTTAAACGCTTCTTGACGCAACCGCACCTCAACGGGGTTTCCGGATGTCTCAAATCCATGAAATGACACCAAATCGGGAATATTCGGATCGCTTTCGGTATAACAATAGTTTTGAAAACCCCATCCGTATGGCTGACCGTCTTGATCGCGTCCGCAAGCGCCATGAGGAAGTTCAGCGCCGGCATCAACCCCGGCATCCGGAAGCCTTCCTCCATCAGGAGAAAATGGTTTCAGATCAGAAAGCGCCATTGCTGTCGACGGAGCAGGAGGAGATGTCTCTATCGGTTCTCTGGCTAAAATTTGCGAAGTCGTGAGAAACACATACCCCTTGTCTCGTAATTCAGCGATGATGCCGGGCAAGGCCGCCACGGTACGGGATCGATCGCCTCCGCCGGAATGCATAAGCACGATCGCACCACCGTAAGTATTATCAAGCACGCGTCGACGAATTTGATCCGGCGGCGGCTTTTGCCAATCGTACGTATCAATCGACCAATTCACCATCATGTAACCATGACGCGCAAACGCTTCAATTTGAGAGTTGGTGATGCTCCCTTCTGCAGGCCGATACAGTCGTGGCGGCGGAATGCCCAACCGCTCCAATTCACCCACGGTCCTTTGAACCTGCTCAACGTATGCTCGCTCCGGATCGCTCACATGGTGCAAATTCACATGATCATAGGAATGCAAAGCGATTTCATGTCCCGCAGCCACGATTTCACGAACCACCGCGGGATACAGACGAATAAACATTCCTTGCAAATAAAAAGTGGCCTTCACCTGTTCTTTATTTAAAATCTCTAAAATCTGGGGCGTGTATTTTGGATCGGGTCCATCATCAAAAGTCAGAGCGATGGTGGGGTGACCGTCCTGCTCGGTGACCGAGCCCTCCATAAAAAATTTATTCGGATATTTTTTGGTTTGCGCGCTCTCCGTGCTGCGATAGCGGTTGGACGCGGGTTTCTCTTTTTTCGGAGCCTCGGGTTTGACGGGTGCCGGTTGACCTTGGGCTTTCAAAAATAAATTCCTTCCCTCCTGATAAGCCGCGCCCAAATCACGCTGCCCTTCCGGTGTCTTGCCGGCTTGATTCAATGCATGCACGACCGCCCCATACTCGGGAAAATCCACACCCCGAGATCGTAAATGACCTTGTGTTTTTTGATACTCCGCTCGCTGCCTCTCATCAAGCAAATCTCGGTAGCGCAAAAGCTCACTCCTCATCATCACCAAAAAAAGACGCGTGGCCTCGAACACATCATGACCCGAATGAATCTGCTCATCCGATTCCAGAGCGACAAATGTTTTTAAGGCGGAACCATGTTCTGACAAAACATGGTCCACAAACTTCAGAGCATTTATAGCCACAGCCGTGCGTTCTGAAACAGGAATCTTTTCAATTTGATGTGGTAAAACCGGCAGAAGATTTTGGCGAGTCAGCGTTGACGGTTTTGGTGGTACGCTTCTCCCTTCTGCCACGCCACCCCCACTTAAAACACCAACAGCAACCACGCCTCTAAAAATTTTCTCAAATCGCCCCATAGAGCTTCATTCTAAAACATTCGTCCTCCCATGGGAACTTTTTTTGTTGGTGTCAACAGAACGACATCGCCGTTTTCATCCGGCACCCCAAGCGTCAATACTTCGGAGATGAATGGGCCGATTTGTTTTGGTGGAAAATTCACCACAGCCATGACCTGCCTGCCCAACAACTCTTCTTTCGTGTAATGCTTGGTGATTTGCGCAGATGATTTTTTAAGACCGATCGGTTCTCCAAAATTTATGGTAAGTTTGTAAGCAGGCTTACGCGCTTCAGGAAAATCTTCAACCTGAACAATCTCGCCAACACGAATCTCCACTTTTTGAAAATCATCGTAGGTGATCATAATTTTTTTATTCTTTTTAGCACCTCGTCAAATCCCGGCAGGAGTTTGAATTTGTGAATCTCTTTCCATCCCACCCACGCAAAGCGCTGCGCTTCCCAATCCAATTTGACGACGTTTGTTTTCACATCCACGAGCACAGGATGGACAATCCACGTCTTTTTATATTTTGGTTCTTCTTGATCAAAAATCTCCCCAACACGAATTCTTGTGATCTGCCGCGGGGAAATTCCCAGTTCTTCCTTGAGTTCCTCTCTGACTTTTTGTTCCAGACTGCGCTGATCATCCAAAAATCCGGAAATCCCATTCCAAAATCCCGGATAAAAATTAAGAACCTCACTGCGCTGCACAAGGAGAATTTTTCCTCGATATTTCAAAACACAATTCATCACCGGCGCCCACCGCACGTGCGTATAATCAGTTTGACCGGGACGAGGTTTAAACTTCTTTTGTTTCATAAACCATTTTTCCTATTCTCCTATTCGCTCGAATAGGAGAATAGTTTTGATACATCATAAAGATCTGCCGACGAGAGATTTCACCACCCGAAAATCGAAAATATTCTGCGTGATTCCCAATCGTTTCAAAAGTTGTCGCGCGTTTTTCTCCCCACCCACATAGTCTAAAAGCTTCGGCACATTTTTTTGAAAACGCCACTTCTGAATTCGACTCAAACCCTGAAGAAGAATCTGAACTTCGGCTTTCGGCGGTGGTCGAAAGCCTTTTGACATAAAACGCATGCAGGCAAACAGATCAGCCGGATGTTGGTTGACATTAACTCGTAGCTGCTTCACTTTCAAATCCGGTAAAGCAGTGGGCAGGGCGATAATCTTTTTGTACCACTCACTTGAAGTGATAACCGAAAATGGCAACACAAAACCATTGACGGTAAAGTTGACGTGCTTTCTAAGATTCTCCTGGATGGTTTTTTCGTGGCACACCGTGTGAATATCCAAAACCACATAATCCGAAATCGATTGAGGATGCAATATTTTTTTCTTTTTCAACACGATCTGCTCTTTTCGTCTAATCTTGCCATAGATAAATCCTTTCGCACGCAAATTCCGAATAAATGCTAGCGCGCCGCCTCCCATGATGATCACATCATAATCTCGCTGGCGCATACGCTCACCAAACATTCGAAAGTATAAAGCATTCCGCGCCGCACCACCAATCAAATAAAGACGGCTTCCTTTTGGAACAGCTGCCCTGACTTCTCGCAGAATCGCATTCGTGGCCGGATCATGCATGAATATCGGGAGCGCCTTTGTATTTTTTATAGCCATATCATCTATCATATTTATTCCTTGATATCAAAAAACCTTTTCCCTGTCTTCAGCGCTTCCAGTGTATAGCGCACCGGTTCAAATAACGGTTCCGGTAATTGATCAAGCGGATACCAAGCCACNCTCTCNATNCGATCCGGTTCGCNAATNCGNGGNTCACCGGACGCGATTTCCGCGACGAACGTCACATCAAAATAATGCTTCCCATACTTGATCATGCTAGAGCAAGCCATGAACTGAATGTTCTTCAATTCAATACCCAACTCCTCGTGCGCCTCCCGTCTGACCGCATCGATTGGACTTTCACTAAACTTCACATGCCCACCAACCGAACCGTAACAACCTTCCGCATGGGAGCCTTTGCGCTTCGCGAGCAACGCCTTACCGTCTTGAACGATGACGGCTCCTGCGCCCAGTTGAATTGAAAAATCTTGTGACATAAATTTAAGAAGCTTTTTTTCTCTGCGTCTTCAAATGCATAACATCTGGCTGATCCAATGCATCCTTAATTCTCTCCACCTGTCTCTTGCTCGTATTCTCCGGAAAATCTTCGAATGCAAAATATTTAATTTGATCCGCCTCATCATTCAATGTCATCTTACCACCGATGATGCGACAACGAAACGCGATCGCGAGTTCCTCTTCCGTCGGCTTAAAATAGAGTCCCGTAAGTTTTTCAATCACCACATCAAAACCCGTTTCTTCTCTCACCTCGCGAATGCAACCGTCCCATGGCGCTTCTCCAGCTTCCAAACCCCCACCGGGCAAATTCCACAAATCCTGATCCGTGCGATGACACAAAAGCACGCGACCGGTCTCGTCGAGAATAATTCCCCAAACTGCGATGCCGAGAGAGTGAGCCATAAACTATATTTTTCTTATTCTCTAATTCGCGCGAATAGAAGAATAGTGTGACTATGCTCCGTGACACTTTTTATATTTCTTCCCTGAACCACACGGACACAGTTCATTTCTTCCTACTTTTTTTGCAGAACCTGCAACCTGCAAGCTGCCACCTGGAAGCTGCCCATCCCCCATCTCTTTCACAGGGGCGGAAAATTGCATGGGGCGACCAAAGTTTGGGAGACGTCGTGTTTCCTGTTCCACGGTTTCGCGGGCAATGTGTACTTTAAAAATCGTATGCGTTACGCGCTCTTCGACCATCGCCAATAATTCATGAAACATGCGATACGCTTCTTTTTTGTATTCCACGAGCGGATCGCGCTGACCATATCCCTGCAATCCGATACCGCGACGCAGATGTTCGATGGATTCCAAGTGTTCAATCCACAGCTCATCAATGGAACGTAAGAGCACGACTTTTTCCATTTCACTCATGAGCGCGGCATCTCCCAACCCCTCTTCAACTTTGCCATACGCCTCCCGCACCAGAACCATCACCGCTTCGATCAAATTCGTCCGCCGCGCTGCCAAATCTTCTTTTCCTTCCAATTCTTTTTGTTCGATGGTCAAGCGTCCCGTCACATCAACGGAACCGGGGAGAATCGCTTTGACCGCTTGCTCAATTTTTTCAACCTCCCACGCGGCCGGATCTTCATCACTCGTATGAACCGAGATCATGCGCTCGACCTCTCCCTCCACCATTTCCAACACTTTTTGTTTGAGCGGCCGTTCCCCCTCCTGACTTGGTTCTTGCACTAATTGTAAAACCTCTCGCCGCTTGCGATAGATCGTCATGCGATGCTTGTTCAACACATCGTCGTACTCAAGCAAATGTTTACGGATATCAAAGTTGTGGCCTTCCACTTTTTTCTGCGCCGCCTCAATCGATTTGGAAAGAATGCTATTTTCAATCGGTTGATCTTCCGGCAATCCCAAGCGATCCATCATATTCTTCATGCGATCAGACCCGAAGATACGCATGAGATCGTCTTCCATGGATACGTAAAACTGCGTGGCTCCCGGATCTCCTTGACGACCGGAGCGCCCACGCAACTGGTTGTCGATGCGCCGCGACTCATGCCGTTCCGTGCCGAGGACGAACAACCCCCCCGTAGCCCGAACTCCCTCGGCCTCTTCGGGCGAAGGTGGGTTCCCTCCTAAAACGATATCCACGCCTCGACCAGCCATATTGGTTGCGACGGTCACGCCGCCTTTACGTCCGGCTTGCGCGATAATTTCCGCTTCACGTTCGTGGTTCTTGGCATTCAACACGTGATGCGGAATGCCTTCGCTCGTCAGCAGTTCGCTTAAAAGTTGGTTTTTCTCAATGCTGACCGTGCCCACCAAAATCGGCTGACCTCGGCCATGCCGTTCTTTGATCTCTCGAACCACGGCACGAAATTTTCCGATTTCATTTTTATACACTCGATCGGAAAGATCGGCGCGTTGATTTCCCCGATGCGTGGGAATGCTCAAGACTTCCAATTTGTAAATTTTATGAAATTCTTCCGCCTCGGTCGCGGCCGTACCGGTCATGCCAGCCAATTTTTCGTACAAACGAAAATAATTTTGAAAGGTAATAGTCGCAAGGGTGATGGACTCGCGCTGGATCGTTACCCGCTCTTTGGCCTCAATCGCTTGATGCAACCCTTCGGAATACCGACGACCAACCATCAAGCGGCCGGTGAATTCATCGACGATAATTACTTCGTTGTCTTTGACAACATAGTCGCGGTCTCTTTTATACAACGCATGAGCACGCAACGCCTGTTCCAGGTGATGGACGAGCTTCATCCCCCCTTGCACGTACAAATTGTCGACATTCAGCCATTTTTCCATTTTTGATATTCCGGATTCTGTGAGTGTCGCCGCACGCAGTTTTTCATCCACTTGATAATCCTCTTTTTCCACCAAGCGAGGAACCATTTCGGCGAAACGAAGATAGAGATCTCCGGCCTCTTCCGATGGAGCGGAAATGATGAGCGGTGTGCGCGCCTCGTCAACCAAAATGGAATCCACTTCGTCGATCAGGACGTAATGTAGGTCGCGCTGCACCATGTCTTCAGCGCGAATCGCCATGTTGTCGCGCAGATAATCAAAACCAAATTCGTTGTTGGTGCCATAGGTGATGTCCGCTTGATAGGCTTCGCGTCGCGAGACCGGTCGCAAATAATCCATATCCACGCGAAAAGCTCCTGTCGCATCGCGTGAGGGATCGTGTTCAGCTTCTGCCTTGAACTCTGGATCATATACAAAGCTGCTCGCGTGTTGGATACAGCCGACGGTGAGTCCAAGGGCGTGATAGATCTGCCCCATCCACACAGTATCGCGGCGTGCCAAATAATCGTTGACCGTGATCACGTGCGCGCCTTTGCCGGCGAGCGCATTCAAATAGGTCGGGGCCGTGGCAGCGAGCGTCTTTCCTTCCCCAGTTCTCATTTCCGCGATCATCCCGCGGTGCATCGCAATCCCTCCGATCAATTGAACATCAAAATGACGTTGCGCAATCACACGGTGCGCTGCTTCCCGAGCAACGGCAAAAGCCTCGGGCAAAAGATCGTCCAAGGTTGAGCCTTGTGTCAAACGGGATCGAAATTCGATGGTCTTTCCTTTTAACCCTTCATCCGATAAACCTTGTATCGCCGATTCAAACCCATTGATTTTATCAATCAACGGTTTGATTTTTGCAATTTCTTTGGCATTCGGATCCCCGAAAAATTTGGTCAAAAAAGAAGTGTTCATGATCCAAAATCATAGCTGATTCCACCCAAAAAGTCTAGAGCCGCTCTCAAAACAAAACCGACCCTTTTCAGGATCGGTTTCATTTTTTTTGACCGATGAATTTATTTGATGGCACTCATGCAAGCGGTCTTCGCAGCGGCATAGGTGTCCCAAGCGGTCTTCATGGCCGCAATGTACCCGTCCATCAGACTTTTCTGGGCATCCCAGTAGGTCTTTTGGGCCGCGGTCTTTGTATCCATGGTAGCCTTCATAGCGGTCGCACGAGCCTCGCGTGCAGCCTTGATGGCTGCCTCATAGGCAACGTTCGCCTTCTTACGACAATCGGCGAGATCAGCCCCTCCAGCGATCTCACTGCAATGGTCATTGGCAAGCTTCAACGCATCCATGGCGCTCTTTCGAGAAGCCTTAAATACTTCTTCTGCTGTGGAATTATGTGCTGAACGAAATGTCTCTTTCGCGACCATCCACGTATCCTGGGCTGACTTATGAGCGGCCTTGCGGGCTTCCATCGCGGCTTTCTTGGCGGCCTGATACGTATCCCAGCCAGCCTTCTGACATTGATTTAACTCCCCACGCTTCTCCTTCATCATGGCGCGTCCTTCCTTTGCGACTTCATGCGCTTCTTTGCGCGCCTCCTTGGCCACAGCGCGACCATCTTCCCTAGCCGCCTTACCCATACCATTATCTTTGCCGGCAAGAACCGGACTGGCCAGGAGCGCCGCAGCTAACGTCACGACTCCAACATAACGATAGAATTTCATAAAATGAAAAAATAAAGAATTAAGTACCCTACTATACCTGACCGCTTGAAAAATGTTACACGCTACCTACTCCTTGACCGTTCCTCCAACCGTTTTTTCCAATCTGAAAGTTCCACACGCAAATGATCACGTACCTTATCAATGGCCTTGTATAAATCATCCGCCTCTTTTTCCATGCGCATGACTTCACTCCCCACCTGCACCACGGCTTTACATTCAAAAATATTTCCTTTGTGATGATGATGACTCGTCATCCCCACCTCTACATCCATATGACGAATGGACTCGAAATATTTTTCGAGTGATTCCATCTTTTCTTCCACGTACTGTTTGATGGCCGGCGTGAGTTCGATTCCGTGATGCGTGATGTTGAGGGTCATAGGAAGGAAGTAAGAAGCAGGAATCATGAATTAAGAATGAAAAACACCGAACACGAATCAAAGATCAAAGCCAAGATATTGCACCTCTTCTTGCAACTCAATTCCCAGTTTATCACGCACGTTCATTTTCACAAGAGAAATCAAGGCGATGACGTCTTGCGCTCGGGCGACGCCGCGATTCAAAAAAAAGTTTCCATGTTTGTCGCTGACCTGCACATCTCCGATCCGTTGGCCCTTCATCCCCGCTTGTTCGACGAGCCAACCCGCGGACAAACGCTTGGCACGCAGCATCGCCTCGGGAATTTGATCCACGTAACGCCGCAAGATGTCGAGTTGACTTTCATCGATAAAATCAAAATTCTTGAACACACAACCGGCGCTTGATTGATCAAGGGGCTGACTGATTTTTCGCGATTGCATAATTTGATTGAGACGTGTTTGTGAGGCGGCAGGATCGACAGCGCGCGTCAATTGGAGCTCGCAACCCAAAATCACGTGCGGTTCGCGCTTGAAAAAACTGTCACGATAACCGTACTGACATTCAGCGTTCGACAAACGAACACGCGCGCCATCTTTTATGCGATACGCGTCAACCACCGTCACCACGTCCTTCATCTCCCCGCCATAACAACCGGCGTTGCCGTACAACGCACCCCCGATCGTTCCCGGTACGCCAACAGCCCATTCAAATCCGGTGAGACCGGCATCAACGGTTTTGCGCGCGGCGAGCACCGTGATCATTCCACTTTCAACCTGCACACGATCGTTTTCGATTGAGAGCCCCCGATTCGCCGCTTGAATCACAACGCCATCAAATCCTTGATCTGCGACAAGCAGGTTTGATCCGCCGCCAAAAATAGAGAACGGAATTTCCAAATCTTGCGCCGCACGCACCGCTTCGATGAGCGCATCTGATGAAGGAGCGACAACATACAACCGCGCCGGCCCGCCAATCCGAAAACTGGTGTGCTTTGCCATCGCCTCATTCTCGATGACCCTCGGCACGCGATATTTGTATTCTATGATTTCATGTTCTAGTGTTTTCATGTTCTCGTGTTTTCATGTTTTGATGATCTCCGTCGCTATCTCAAAAATATCCCCTGCTCCCATCACGATGATCACGTCTCCGGATGAGCGGTGACGATGCAGTGCTGCCAATCCCTCCTGCGGATTTGCCGCGTATTCGAGCGGTCTCGTAATCCCTCGCTCCGTATCATGACGCACAACAGCCTCAAGCAGATCGCGGGAAGAAACCGCCTCATCCTCTTTCTGTTCACGACCGGTCACGTCATAGACTTCCATAAAGATGACCACATCCGCTTTATCGAACGCCGGAATAAAGTCAAAAAACAACTGTTTCGTACGATTTCGGTGATGTGGTTGAAAGCATACGACGATACGACGTCCCGGATACCACTGTTTGGCAGCCTCGATCGTGGCGGCAATGGCTGTTGGATGGTGTGCATAATCAGAGATGACGGTGATGCCCCCCGCTTCCGCCACTTTTTCAAACCGGCGCCAAATTCCGTGGAACGAAGCAAGAACCGGACGGATGATGTCCAGCGTCACCCCAAAACTCGTGGCCAAGGCAATGGCCCCGGCCGCATTCATGGCGTTCATTCGTCCGGGAACATGCAGCGACAGGCGTGACACCAGGCCAAGTTCATCGCGCCAGGCAAAAGTTTGTTCTCCCGGACGGATCACGTGATCAATGATCTGCACGTCCGCGTGCGAACCAAAACCAAACGTTTTAATTTTTACTCCGCGTGACTCTAAGCGTGAGCGTTCCTCCCCGATCAACGTCCCCACCCGCGGATCATCCGCGTTTGCGATGACGAGCCCTCCATCTTTGACCTGATGGAGAAGCGCGCGAAAAGCATCGCTCATCGTGGCAACATCCGGAAAAATATCCGTGTGATCAAGTTCGATGTTGTTCAAAATGACGGCGGTCGGATGAAACTCCAAAAAATGCCGTTCATACTCATCCCCCTCAATCACAAACAAATCGCTCTGACCAAAACGCACGTTCCCTTCCGCAAATGACGGCACGCGACTTCCAACGATCACCGTTGGATCCAATCCTCCTTGAATCAAAAAAAGTCCGGCGAGCGCGGTTGTCGTGCTTTTGCCATGGGTTCCGCAGACGACGAGCGTCCGATCATCCGCAGTCCACTGTCCCAAAAATTGAAAATTATTCCGTTGATCGATGTTACGATGTCGAGCCTCCGCGCGTTCGGGATTTTGTTCCGGAACAGCCGAAGAATAAATCACGAGATCCGTGTCCGGCGGAATGTGTTCGGCTGCGTGGCCAATCTGCACCTTGATTCCCTTGCGCAGTAATTCTTTGGTCAACAAGGAAGCGGCCGCATCCGAACCACTTACCTGAATGCCCGCTCGCACAAGCAACTTAGCCAAACCGGACATGTTGATGCCTCCGATGCCGACGAGATGCACCCGTTTGAGATCCTTCATGTGAGCCATATCATGTCGCTTTTTATACCTCTTTTGACGAGAATCGACAACTCTTCTACCCTACGGTCATGATTTCCATTTCTCAAACAGATCCAAAAATGTCCCGCCTCATCGATGAAGAAGTGAAGCGACAGCAAGAAGGGCTGACTCTTATCCCTTCGGAAAACCATTCTTCCAAAGCCGTACTCGAGGCACTCGGGAGTATCTTGACGGATAAATATTCCGAAGGTTATCCGGGGAAGCGTTATTACGCAGGCAATGAGGTGATGGATAAAATTGAAGTTGAGACCGTAGAGCGCGCAAAAAAACTATTCGGCGTGCCACACGCGAACGTCCAACCATATTCCGGAAGTCCTGCTAACCTCGCCGTGTATCTGGCAACGTGCAACCCCGGCGATACGATCATGGGCTTGGATCTTTTGAGCGGCGGACACTTGACACACGGCTGGAAAGTCTCGGCCACCTCGATGTTTTGGAAAAGCGTTCCATACCATCAAACCGCGCAAGGAGTGACGGATCTCGACGAGGTGCGCCGGCTCGCGCATGAACATAAACCAAAATTGATGTGGTG
>JGI1358J11329_10003697_pt1 | contig 11279 bp, 9 predicted proteins | sample Subgroupgradi54m_FD_11329 | JGI IMG/M metagenome (IMG submission 11329)
AAGCGGCCCATGGTCAATCCACTCAAGCATCATTTGGTCGCACTCGGTTTATGGGATAAATCCTCGCACGAGAAATTCATCCCTGAGCCGTATCTGAACGCTTCGCGCAGCCAGCGCCTTGATCTGTTGCGTGGTTTGCTCGACACCGACGGCTGGGTCGAGAAATGGGGCAGTGTACGTTTTTGCACCACCAGCAAGTTATTAGCCGATGGCATTGTTGCATTGGTGCGTTCACTGGGCGGCTGGTGTTCGATCAAGGAAAAACAGACTAGCTACACCTATCTTGGCAAAAAAGAACAGGGCCGTAACGCCTACGTGTGCAACATTCATCACCCCGAACCGCGCTCGCTGTTTCTGCTGTCCGACAAGATCGCGCGTCTGCCGGAAAAATACGAACGCTGCAAGAAACCCACCTTTTCCGCGATCGAACCGGCGGGTATCGAACCCGCGCAATGCATTTCCATCTCGCACCCATCGCGTCTGTATGTGACCGACGATTATGTCGTCACACACAATACGGCGTTCAGTTTGAACATCGGCGAACATGTCGCCATCGATCAAGGCTTGCCCGTGGCGGTGTTTTCGATGGAGATGGGTGGCACGCAACTCGCCACGCGGATGCTCGGTTCAGTGGGCCGCCTTGATCAGCAGCGTGTGCGCACCGGGCGATTGCAAGATGAAGATTGGCCGCGCCTGACGCATGCGATTCAGAAAATGCAGGATGCGCAGTTGTACATCGATGAAACTCCGGCATTGAATTCAATGGAATTGCGCGCCCGCGCCCGGCGCTTGTCGCGTCAGTGCGGCAAACTGGGTTTGATCATTGTCGATTACCTGCAATTGATGTCCGCCAATTCTGCCAGCGGTGGTGAGAATCGCGCCACGGAAATTTCCGAGATTTCACGTTCGCTGAAATCGCTGGCCAAGGAATTGCACTGTCCGGTGATCGCGTTGTCGCAGTTGAATCGCTCGCTCGAACAACGCCCCAACAAGCGCCCAGTGATGTCCGATCTGCGCGAATCCGGTGCCATCGAACAGGATGCCGATGTGATCATCTTCATCTACCGCGATGAAGTGTACAACCCCGATTCGCAAGACAAGGGCACGGCAGAAATCATCATCGGCAAACAGCGGAACGGCCCGATCGGAGCCGTGCGTCTGACTTTCCTGGGGCAATACACCAAGTTCGAGAATTTCACGGGCGGCAGCGGTAGCTACGCTGGCGGCTCCGATTACTGATTTCGTCCTACCTACCCGCCGCGCACCATTGCCGTGCTGAATATTCTCGCCGTCACCTTCCCGTTTTTCGCGCTCGTGTTGTGCGGCTACCTCGCCACGCGCAGCGGACTGTTGCCCAAGGCCGCCATCTCCGGCCTGAACACCTTCGTGCTGTACTTCGCATTCCCGTGCATGCTGTACCGCTTCGGTTCCAACACACCGCTGGCGCAGTTGCTCAATCCGGCGATTGCAGGTGTGTTTGCGGCCAGTGCGGTGGTCATCATCACTGGGGTGATGACCGTCGAATTGTTGCGGCGGCGGGATTGGAACAACGCTGCATTCACGGCACTGGCGGTGACTTTTTCCAACTCCGCCTTCATGGGCGTGCCCTTGTTGCTGGCGCTGCTGGGTGAACACCGCGCCGCCATTCCGGCCATCGTGGCGATCACGGTTGATCTGGTGTTCAGCAGCACCATCGGCATCGCGCTGTCGCGCGTGGGCAGCTCCGGTCAGCACGGCGTGCAGCGCGCGATGAAACATGCCTTGCGCGGTGTCGCCGCCAATCCCTTGCCTTGGGCGATTCTGCTGGGTGCCCTGTCCTCGTTCACGGGTTTGACCTTCAGCAAACCTGTCATGCAAACCGTCAACCTGCTGGCCGATGCCGCTTCACCTGCGGCGTTATTTACCATCGGCGCCATCCTCGCACGCGCACAAGCCAATGCGCCGATCCATCACGGCCTGGTAGCCGCACTGCCGATTGCCTTGGCAAAATTGATACTGAGTCCGTTGATTGTGTTTGCTTTGGGGAGTGGCGCGATCTGGCTGGGCATGCCGCTGGATCGCTACAGCTTTACCGTCATGGTGTTGGTGGCAGCGCTGCCCAGTGCCAGCAGCGTGCCCATGCTGGCCGAAAGATACGGCGCCGACAGCGGCCGCATCGCGCAAATCACGCTGGCCTCGACGGCACTTTCTTTTTTTACTTTTTCTGCCGCAGTGGCGTTGCTGACTTGAAGTGAAAAAGTTGCAGAGCTTGTAGGCTGGGATGAAATCCCAGCAGCCATCGCTGATGACTCTATTCAAGTAAGCATTATTACTGCTGGGATTTCATCCCAGCCTACGTACTACGTGCTCAAGCGATAATCTCATTGGTAGCATCTCCGAAAGAATGAATCCTTGCCGTTCATAGAACCGTTGGGCCGACTCATTCGCCCGATCGGTAAGGAGTGTAATTCGCAGGCACCCGGCAGACTTAGCAAAATCAATAGCCGCTTGCATCAGCTTCGATCCGGTACCGCCACCCCGGTGGTCGGGGTGCACGACCATATCCTCCAAAATAGCCGCGCGGCCGCCAAGCGCGGTGCTGATAGTAAACAGCAGATTAACCATACCTATAAGAGAGCCGTCTTTACGTACTATCAGAATCTGGCCGTGCTCAGGAAAATTAATGATTTTCCGCAATCCAGTTTCTTGCAGAGAGCGGTCCGGCCGGAACTCGGCTTCCTGTGTGAACAAAACCCCTAATAGCTCACAGAGCTCGGGGATGTCTTCTTTGGTGGCGGTATTTGTTTCCATGCTTTCAGCACACGTAGGATGGGTGGAGCGTAGCGATACCCATGCTGTTATTTGCCTCAGATGATGGGTATCGCTACGCTCCACCCATCCTACTTTCTTTTCTTCAAAGCACATCCGCCGCATAGTCCGCCAGCCGCGAGCGTTCGCCGCGTTGCAGGGTGACGTGGCCGCTGTGTTGCCAGCCCTTAAAACGATCCACCACATAGGTCAAGCCTGACGAGCCTTCTGTCAGATAGGGTGTGTCGATCTGCGCGATGTTGCCCAGGCAGATCACCTTGGTTCCGGGGCCGGCACGGGTGATGAGGGTTTTCATCTGCTTGGGCGTGAGGTTTTGGGCTTCGTCGATGATGAGGAATTTGTTGAGGAAAGTGCGGCCGCGCATGAAGTTGAGCGACTTGACCTTGATGCGCGAGCGGATCAGGTCTTGCGTGGCGGCGCGGCCCCATTCGCCGGCGCTTTCGTCGTGGTTGTGGAGCACGTCGAGGTTGTCTTCCAGCGCGCCCATCCACGGCGTCATTTTTTCTTCTTCGGTGCCGGGCAGAAAACCGATGTCTTCGCCGACGGGCACGGTGACGCGGGTCATGATGATTTCGCTGTATTGCTTGGTTTCCAGTACTTGCGATAAACCCGCGGCCAGCGTCAGCAGGGTCTTGCCGGTGCCGGCCTGACCGAGCAGGGTGATGAAATCGCAATCGGGGTTCATCAGCAGGTTGAGTGCGAAATTCTGTTCACGGTTGCGTGCGGTGATGCCCCAGACGGCATTTTTTCCGTGGTTGTAGTCGCGCAGGGTGCGCAGTACTGCCGTTTTCCCGACCACCTCCTGCACTTGTGCATAGAACGGAATCCCAGCTTCCAGATAGACGAACTGGTTGACTTGCAGACTGGGGCAGAGCGGGCCGGAAATGCGGTAATAGGTTTGTCCGCCGTGTTGCCAGGACTCCATCTCTTTGTCATGCTCTTCCCAGAAATTTTCCGGCAGTTGCAGCAAGCCGGTGTAGAGCAGGTCGCTGTCTTCCAGCACATGATCGTTGAAATAATCCTCGGCGGGCAGGCCGAGCGCGCGCGCCTTGATGCGCATGTTGATGTCTTTCGACACCAGCACCACTTGCCGTTGCGGATAGAGGTCTTGCAGGGCGCGCACGACGCCGAGAATCTGGTTGTCGGCCTTGCCCACTGGCAGGCCGCTGGGCAGGGCGCTGCTCATCATCTGCGTTTGCAGAAACAAGCGTCCCCCGGCGTCGATGTTGCCCAGCTTGGCCAGTGCGATGCCTTGCTCGATATGGTCACCGACATCGGCGATCAGTTGATCGAGCGAGCGGCTGACCTGGCGGGCATTGCGCGAGACTTCAGACATGCCTTTCTTGTGGTTGTCCAGTTCTTCCAGCGTCATCATCGGCAGATAAACATCGTGTTCTGCAAAACGGAACAGCGAGGTTGGGTCATGCATCAGCACGTTGGTATCGAGCACGAATAGCTTGGCGGGCTCGTTGAGGGCGCGCGGTTTTCTTTCGCTGCGTCGTTCCGTCGGCGCGGCTGGCGCAGGAATGTTGCGGGTCGGGGCGATCGCTGGTTGTGCCAGCGGCGCCGCATTCGCGGTTGCTGTGGGCTTTACCGGGAGTGCATTGGTTTGCAGCGTCGGTTTGCTGGTGCGGGATTTCGCAGGGGCTGGCTGGGAGCGGGAGAAATCAAGAATGGCAGCGGGTTTGGTCGGAATTTTCGGAAGTGGCATGGCGGTTACCTTTACCTTTTTTGAAACTGGCGATTCTGATCAACAAAAAAAGCCGTCTTCGTTGCGGAAGCATCTCCCCGCCACGTCAACGGCTTTGCTGAACTGCACGAAACTTGTGTTAGGTGATTGATCGTACAAACTCCAGAACTTCTGCAACGTGGCCGGGTACTTTCACGCCGCGCCACTCGCGTTTTAGCACACCTTGGGCATCCATCACAAACGTGCTGCGTTCGATGCCGCGTACCTGTTTGCCATACATGTTTTTCATCTTGATGACGTTGAACAGTTGGCACACGGTTTCATCACCATCGGAAATCAATTGAAACGGGAAACCCATTTTGTCTTTGAAGCTTTGGTGCGATTTCAGGCTGTCGCGCGAGATGCCGAAAATTTCGGTGTTGGCCGATTGAAATGCGGCATAGTGGTCGCGGAAATCCGCGCCTTCGGTGGTGCAGCCGGGGGTGCTGTCCTTGGGATAGAAATACAGCACCACTGTTTTGCCGCGCAGGGCGGACAGGGAGAACGGAGCGCCGGTGCAGGGGGCGCTGAACTCAGGAACATGTTTGCCGACGATGTCCGTCATGACCTCTCCTGTTGAATTTCGCGGGGTTCCAAAATGAGGGCAGCCACCACCTTCCTCCCCTCGGCCATCAGTATATTGTATGTGCGACACGCCGCCGCCGTGTCCATGCATTCGACACCGATACGCTGCGCCAGCAGGGCCTGCAACAGACGCGGGTGGGCGAAATGCTGTTTGTGGCCGGTGCCCAGCAGCACGATTTCCGGCTGCAGCGCCAGCAAAGGCGTCAGATCGTCGGTGTGTAGTTGCTTGAAACTCGCTACCGGCCAGGGTTGCACGGCAGTCTGTGGACTGACGATGATGGAATGGGTATAACGCTGGCGGTTGATGTCAACGTAGTTTTCGGCCAGCGCAGTGACCGTGTTCAAATGCGAAAGATCGGGGGCGTGCAGTTTCACGAGAAAACATCCTTTTTGATGGCGCAAGCATAACTGAGCCAAACCGTTTGCGGGGTTGCCCCGGAATGGGCAAAATACGGGACTTGGCGGCGATTGTCGCAACTCCCCGCAACGACGGCAATGACTGGACTGGCACTGTGCAACCGATACTGAAATCCAACAAACTCGACAACGTCTGCTACGACATCCGCGGCCCGGTGATGGCGCGCGCGCGGCAGATGGAAGAAGACGGTCATCGCATCATCAAATTGAACATCGGCAATCTGGCGCCGTTCGGTTTCGATGCGCCGGACGAAGTGCGTCAGGATGTGATGCGCAATATGGTGAATGCGTCGGGCTATACCGATTCGCTGGGCATGTTTGCGCCGCGCAAGGCGATCATGCATTACACCCAGGAAAAGAAGATTCCCGGGGTGCAGATCGACGACATCTACATGGGCAACGGTTCGTCGGAACTGATCGTGATGGCGATGCAGGGGTTGCTCAACAACGGCGATGAAGTGCTGATTCCCGCACCTGACTATCCGCTGTATACCGCTGCGGTGAGTTTGGCGGGTGGTGTGGCGCGGCATTATCTGTGTGATGAGAGCTCGGGCTGGCTCCCGGCCATCGACGATATCAAACGCAAGATCACCGACCGTACCCGTGCGATTGTGGTGATCAACCCGAACAATCCGACCGGTGCGCTCTATCCCGACGAGATTCTGCGCGCGATCGTGGAAATTGCGCGCCAACATCAGTTGATCGTGTTTGCCGACGAAATTTACGACAAGAGCTTGTACGACGGTAATACCCATACCTCGATTGCCTCGCTGGCGGACGATGTATTGTTCATCACCACCAATGGCTTGTCGAAAAACTATCGCGCCTGCGGTTATCGCGCTGGCTGGATGGTGGTGTCGGGCGACAAGCGCCACGCGCGTGACTATATCGACGGTTTGAATATCCTGGCGTCGATGCGTCTGTGTGCCAATGTGCCCGGCCAGTTTGCGGTGCAGACTGCATTGGGCGGTTATCAAAGCATCAATGACCTGGTGGCGCCGAGTGGACGTTTGTGCAAGCAGCGCGATCTGGCCTGGGAGTTGATGACGCAGATTCCCGGCGTCACTTGTGTGAAACCGAAAGCGGCGTTGTACCTGTTTCCACGCCTCGATCCCAAGATGTATCCGATCAAGAGCGACCAGCAGTTCGCGCTGGAGTTGCTGGAAGAAGAGAAGGTGTTGATCGTGCAAGGCACCGGTTTCAACTGGCCGCACCCCGACCATTTCCGGCTCGTGTTTCTGCCCAATCTGGAAGACTTGACCGAAGCGATTGGCCGCATCGCCAAATTTCTGGACGGCTATCGGCGCAGAAACGCTTAGTGATTACGGTTTATTTACAGGACTTACGAATGAGGTACCTTTCGTCGTTCCTGCGAAGTCAGGAACCCAGCGGCTTTATAAGCTGCAAAGACACGGGATTCCCGCCTTCGCAGGAACGACGGAACTTCGATTTTGCGCCTCCTTATTGACTACTTATTTCCCAACCGCATCGAGAAAATATATGACCATGCCTACGAGCTGGAGCCGCAGCCTCAAACTATTATCACTCTGTCTGGCATTGATGGTGTCGCTGAGTGCCTGCAAGAAAAACAAGCTTGATGAGGAGTCAGTGCGCAAGTTCATTGACGATGGCTTGCAAGCGGTGGTGCGTGGCGATGCCAAGCTGTTGTGTGATCAGCTTGCTGAATCGGCGCAGATTACCTTGATCAGAATACGGTTTTCTGGCAGCGACAAGAAAACCTTTGCAAAGGATGACTATTGCGTGCACTTGACCGAAGGCTTGCAGTCGATGCGCGATGCGCGTGTGTCCTATAGTGTGAACCTGGATGTTCGGCAGGTGCTGATTGCCGCAGATGGCAAGAGCGCAGATGTCGAGACCGAAACGATTGAGGAAATCTCTGTCCAGGGCCGGCAGATGGGCATGCGCACTCAAGGCAAATCGCATGTCGAGATGATCAAGGGAAAACTTTTCTACACCGAGATCGTGAGCCGGGTGATGGAGTAGGCATAACGCCGCTCGCAGCGGGTAGCTCAGCAGATAAGCCACAGCGGGTAAAATAGTGGTCTTTCCGTTTTACCGTATTCGAAAGTTCTTTAGATCCGATGAAATCAATCAAAGTAGGCCTGTTAGGCATTGGCACTGTGGGCGGCGGCACCTTCAAGGTATTGCAGCGTAATCAGCCGGAAATCATGCGTCGCGCCGGTCGCGGCATTGAAATCGTGATGGTGGCTGATCGTGATACCGAACGCGCGCGCAGTGTGACGGGTGGCGCATGCGAGGTGGTGAACGATGCCAACCTGGTGGTGAATCATCCCGACATCGATATCGTGATCGAATTGATTGGCGGCTATACGATCGCCAAGGAACTGGTGCTCAAGGCGATTGCGAACGGCAAACATGTCGTCACCGCCAACAAGGCGCTGCTGGCGACGCATGGCAACGAGATTTTTGCCGCTGCCCATGCCAAGGGCGTGATCGTGGCATTTGAGGCGGCTGTGGCAGGCGGTATTCCCATCATCAAGGCGTTGCGTGAGGGCTTGAGCGCCAACCGGATTCAATGGATCGCCGGCATCATCAACGGCACCAGCAACTTCATCCTGTCCGAAATGCGCAGCAAGGGACTGGCCTTCGACGATGTGCTGAAGGAAGCGCAGCGGCTGGGTTATGCGGAAGCCGATCCGACTTTCGATATCGAAGGCGTCGATGCCGCGCACAAGCTGACGCTGCTGGCGTCGATTGCTTTTGGCGTGCCGATTCAATTCGACAAGGCCTATACAGAGGGCATTTCCAAACTGACGGCGGAAGATATTCGTTATGCCGAACAACTGGGTTATCGCATCAAGCTGCTGGGTATTGCCAAGCGCACCGATGCGGGTATCGAGCTGCGCGTGCATCCGACGCTGATTCCGGCGCAGCGTCTGATCGCCAATGTAGAAGGCGTGATGAATGCGGTGCTGGTGAAGGGTGATGCCGTGGGCGCAACGCTGTATTACGGCGCTGGCGCCGGTGCCGAGCCGACCGCATCTGCCGTGGTGGCCGATCTGGTCGATGTGACGCGTCTGCATACCGCCGATCCGGGTCATCGTGTGCCGCATCTGGCATTCCAGCCGGACGCATTGGCCGATACGCCGATTCTGCCGATCGATGCCGTGGTGACCTCATACTATCTGCGCATGCGCGTGGCTGATCAGCCGGGTGTGCTGGCCGATATCACGCGTATTCTGGCCGATGGCAATATCTCGATCGACGCGATGATTCAGAAGGAACCGGCGGAAGGCGAAGCACAAACCGACATCATCATCCTGACGCATCAGGCGCAGGAGAAAAACATCAATGCCGCCATCGCCGCCATCGGCAAGCTGAGTACCGTGCTGTCCAAGGTGACGCGGATTCGGTTGGAACAGTTGAATTAAAGGCAATTTGAACCACGGAGTACACGGGGAGCACGGAGAAAGTCAAAAGCATTTTTTGGTTTCTCCGTGCTCCCCGTGTACTCCGTGGTAAATGTTTTTTTAAATGACAAATCTATGAAATACGTAAGCACCCGTGGCGGCATGGCGCCGCTGTCGTTTTCGCAAATTCTGCTGGGTGGTCTGGCGACTGACGGTGGGCTGGCGATGCCTGAGTCGTATCCGCGTTTCACGGCGGCGCAGTTGCAACAGATGCGTGGCATGTCGTACCCACAACTGGCGTTTGAAATTCTCAGCCAATTTGCCACCGACATTCCGGCCGACGATCTGCGCGCGCTGCTCGACAAGACTTACACCCGGGATATTTTCCACAGTGACGAGATCACGCCGCTTAAAACCCTGGAACCCGGCTTGCACATCCTTGCATTGTCGAACGGCCCGACGCTGGCGTTCAAGGATGTGGCGATGCAGTTGCTCGGCAATTTGTTTGAATATGTGCTGGCGAAGCAGGGTGCGGAACTGAACATTCTCGGTGCGACCAGCGGTGATACCGGTTCGGCAGCCGAATATGCGATGCGCGGCAAGCAAGGCGTGCGCGTGTTCATGTTGTCGCCGCATCAGAAAATGAGCCCGTTCCAGGCCGCGCAAATGTTTTCGCTGCAGGATCCGAACATTTTCAATATCGCCGTGCGTGGCGTGTTTGATGACTGTCAGGACATGGTCAAGGCCGTGTCCAACGATCTCGATTTCAAGACGCGCCAGAAAATCGGTACGGTCAATTCGATCAACTGGGCGCGTGTGACGGCACAGGTGGTGTACTACTTCAAAGGCTATTTCGCTGCTACGCAAAACAATGCGCAGAAGGTGTCGTTTGCCGTGCCTTCAGGCAATTTCGGCAATGTGCTGGCCGGGCACATTGCCAGACAAATGGGTTTGCCGATCGACCGGCTGGTGGTGGCGACCAACGAGAACGATGTGCTCGACGAGTTTTTCAAAACCGGTGTTTATCGCGTGCGCAAGGCGGCTGAGACCTGGCATACCTCCAGCCCGTCGATGGATATTTCCAAGGCATCCAACTTCGAGCGTTTCATTTACGACTTACTCGACCAGGATGCCAAAGCGGTGCGTGAACTGTGGAAAAAAGTCGAACGCGAGGGCATGTTCGATCTGTCGCAGCATCCGAATTTCGCCAAGATCAAAACGACGTATGGCTTTCAGTCGGGCAGAAGCACCCACGCCAACCGGCTCAATACGATCCGTGACGTGTATCAGCGTTACGGCGTGATGATCGACACCCATACCGCCGATGGCATGAAAGTGGCGCTTGAATTGCGTAGTGAAAAAACACCGATGATCGTGCTGGAAACGGCATTGCCGGCCAAGTTTGCTGAAACGATTCGGGAAGCAATCGGGCGCGATCCGCAGCGTCCGGCCGGTTTTGAAAGTATCGAAACCTTGCCGCAACGCTTTGCTGTGATGGATGCCAGCGTTCCAAAGGTCAAGGATTTCATCGTCGGCCACACCGGTTTGTAGGAGAGACGCATGCTGACTGTGGAGCAGGCCGTCGCACAACTGCTGGCTGCGGCCGAGCCTGTGACCGGCACCGAAACCATCGACACTTTGCACGCTTGCGGCCGCGTGCTGGCGCAACCGCTTGTCGCCGCGATCAACGTTCCCCCGCTCGATAATTCCGCCATGGATGGCTATGCGGTGCGCCGGGTCGATGTCCCGGTTGCAGGGACACGTCTTCCGGTCAGCCAGCGGATTGCTGCCGGTCAGGTGGGTGCGATATTGCAGGCCGGATCAGCGGCGCGCATTTTTACCGGCGCGCCGATTCCGCAGCATGCCGATGCAGTTTTGATGCAGGAAGATTGCAGCGTCGATGGCGATGGCGTGGTCATCCATCAGATGCCGAAACCCAACCAGCACATCCGGCGTGCCGGTGAGGATATTGCAGCGGGCACCACGATTCTGGAAGCCGGACGCCCACTGCGCCCCCAGGAATGCGGGCTGGCCGCATCGGTCGGCGCGGCCCAGTTGACAGTTTTTGCGCGACTGCGGGTTGCGGTGCTGTTTACCGGTGACGAACTCACACTGCCCGGCCAGCCACTCAAACCGGGGGCGATCTATAACTCCAACCGTTTTGTGCTGATCAATGCATTGCAGCAACTTGGTTGTGTGGTGAACGATCTGGGTATCGTGCCGGATAACCTGGCGGCGACACGTGCCGCGTTACAGCAGGCGGCGCAGAGCAGCGACCTGATCATCAGTTCTGGCGGCGTCTCAGTGGGCGAGGAAGATCATGTCAAGGCGGCGGTCGATGCCGAAGG
>JGI1358J11329_10003699_pt1 | contig 11273 bp, 17 predicted proteins | sample Subgroupgradi54m_FD_11329 | JGI IMG/M metagenome (IMG submission 11329)
ATGCTTGCCGGAACAGGGTACTATTTTCGCCAAACCCAGCTCCAAGATAAAATAAAGGCCATACTGGTTCCGAATGCGCCATTAGGTGACGTGTCTAAGTTCCGAACGATTTCTGAGGACACACTACGTCTTGTACGTGCCGGCAAATTGGCGGATGCTAAGTCACGCATTGGCGATCTTGAGTTCGCTTGGGATAACGCCGAGGCACAATTAAAACCGATGAGTCGACAGGATTGGTCTAAGGTTGATGATGCTATTGATGATGTATTACGGCAACTGCGCTCTGTACACCCGGATGCAGCGAAATGCGAAGCTTCGCTTGAATCGCTTATAAGCATACTCGATGGCCTGGATAACCAGGAGCCGACTGGAACGAGCAGGAGCTAACTATTCTGCACGCATATCAACGTATGATGAACCAGGCGAAGCTCGCTAGCGTATAATTCCTGTTAAGTTCTTTTGCCCTATGTGGTAAGGAAAAATTGCATCCGCAAAGTTGAAAAAAAGCGCGTTGAGGCAGTAGCCAAAGCTAATAAATGAAACTAGGAAATAAGTTTTGTAAAGTGAAGAATAAAGATTTATATAGTAATCAAAATTATGGGTATTATGGAAGTAAAGATCAGAGAAGGTGTGGAAAAGGATTATCGAGCAATCCTCTCTTTAGTAAAAGAATTAGCAACATTTGAACGGTCTCCTGATAAAGTCACAAATAGTGTCGAATGCATGAAGGAAGAAAAACAATATTTCCAGAGTATCGTGGCCGAAAGTACGAATGGGGAAATTGTTGGAATGGCTGTCTACTTTTTTGCATATTACACTTGGGTTGGAAAATCACTATATGTAGATGATATTTATGTAAAGAAATCTTGCAGAGGTAAGAAGATAGGCACTAAACTTTTGAAAGAAGTATTCAAAGTTGCAAAAAAGGAGAACTGCAAACGAGTACGATGGCAAGTGTTAAATTGGAATAAATCAGCAATTGATTTTTACAAAAAGTGCGGTGCTACTATTGATGACGGGTGGCTTAATTGTGATTTTGATGAAAAGGACATCCAAGAATTTGATATATAACAAGACGTATTTCCCTTCTAAAAACCAGCCTTTTTTCGATTGAGCCTGATCGGTGGTAGACGATCTTGCGGAGCAAGGCACGAGGCCTTTGGCCGAGTGAGTTCAGGCTGGGCGAAAGGTTTATAAATAAGTTCGACTTATTGCTGCTTAGGTGAACTAACATGGTACAAGCACTCGTGCGATTGGATGAAGAAACAAATAAGGTTTTAAACGTAGTAAAGGCTAAACATGGCCTAAAAGATAAAGCAGAGGCAATAGAATTTGTCGTACACAAATTTGTCGAGCTTGAAGAGCCTGAATTAAGGCCGGAATTTGTTGAAAAGATGAAGAGGATTATGAAACAGAAATCCCTCCCTGTCGGGAGTATCGCTAACTTAAGAAAGAGGTATGAGTAGTGCATTCTTTGAAGATCAGTCCAGAAATGGATAGCATACTCTCTACACTGGTTAAAAAGAACAGGAAACAGTATGAAATAATCATGAAGAAAGTTCAAGAAATTCTTGAAAACCCACAACACTATAAGAATTTGAGAAGGCCCTTACAATTCTTTAAAAGAGTACATATAGACAGCCACTTCGTTCTAGTATATTCTGTAGATGAAGACAACAAAACAATCACGTTAGAGTATTATGACCATCATGACAACGTATACGATTGGAGACCATAGTTCGCCCAGCCTGAATTGCGTTTAATCGCTGTTATACGCCCCGAGCCGAAGGCGATAGTGCAACGTGGTTCGAGCGTAGCGAGAAAGTTTGAGAACCTGCGAAACACTATTGTAATTCGTTAGGGGTGCCGAGTATCTAAAGATTTATAAGGTATGGAATCAGCATCCCATAAAGGAGATAAAAATATGAAACTCAATTTTGCACCAAAGACTATCCTGGGAAAGTGGTCTGTAGGGCTGAATGCCTTTTTTTTGATAGTAATTATTATTTCTATTCTCCTTGTTAAAGTATTAAAAATACTGTCTTTTGATGATCATTGGTGGGATGTGACCGTCCCTATTGTGTTCCTTGCATCTATCGTCGCTTTATTCACTGGAATAATCTCTGTAAGAAAACATAACGAGCGTTCTGTCCTCGTTTATCTGTCTATTATTATAGGCATATTAAGTATTCTTTTTATCTTCTTGCATAGCTTGTTTATCAGTGATTAACTGTGAATTTCATGAGGCACCCAGATATATATTTATTGAGCAGGTTCTCAAATTGAGTTTAACCCATGTTAGTTACTCCTTGCGGAGCAAGGATTCGAGCCCGTTAGGGCGAGAAAGTATTTTGGTTGGCCTAAAAATAAACATTTATAAAGCCCTTTGCTTTTATGGGCCTTTATGGCCGAGATAGTCTATCCAACGACCGAGAAGCTTATCGAGTATAATCTTTTGCTTTGGAGCTTATAAAGGTCAGAAAAGCAGATAAACCAGAAGTCCTGAGCAAAAGCAAGATAACCAACGTTATCCGAGACTGCGAAGAGAACGATGGCGATGTCTATGACAAAGCTATTGTACTATTGAAAGGACTTATCCAGAAGCATCCATTCGCAAGCGGCAACAGAAGAACTGCCTTTATAGCGACAAAAGATTTCATACTCACCAATTCCCACACGTTTGGCATAAAAGACGATCCAAGCGCTGCAAGAGCAATGCAAGGAATACGAGAAAATTATTATTCACATAACGAAATCAAGGAGTGGCTCAAACATGGAAAAATCAAAAAATTCACGAGACAATAAACGATACGAAATCGTCGTGGAAGAAATCGAAAGATTCAAGAAGCTAATTCACGGCCATAGAAGATTACTCGAAGCAATCGGAAACCTCTAACTCTAAAAAGGCCAACCAAAATATTGTAACTAACAGTTCATATGCGCATCCTCTTAAATTTTAGTGGTATAGGCCTTGTGGGGCTCGATTTCGAGATTCCGTTTCTGATTTTTTGACCTTCCTGAGGGGTGGGAAGGCCGAAAAAGTTTCGAAAGGAGGCCGGAAAACTTCCGGATTTTGAAGCGAAGGTTTTATTAACCTCTGTTTTTCTTTATTCGGCATGGATGTCCTGGAAAAGATGAAAAAAGAGCTTTTTCGGCGGCGATACAGCCCAAGGACGATCTCGACGTATCTTGATTGCGTCCGGGTGTTCCTTCGACAGAACCATAAGGATGCCCGGGCGTATTCGAAGGCTGATATCAAGGACTTCCTTGATCGCTTGGCGACGCGAGGGGTGTCCGGAAGCACGATCAACGTGCATCTTCAGGCGCTCAAGTTCATGATGGAATATGCGCTCAACAAGCGCGTCTGGGTGGACATCCACTACTCCAAGACCGATAGGAAACGGATGCCGGAAGTGCTGACTAAGCAGGAAGTCATGGCTTTGTTTGACGCGATAAAGAATCCGAAACACCTGCTGATGGTAAAGATGATGTATGCGGCGGGCTTGCGCGTCTCCGAGCTGCTGAACCTTACCGTCCGGGATTTGGAGCTTGCTCAAGGATATGGTTGGGTAAGGAAAGGCAAAGGGAATAAGGACAGGCCGTTTATCATAGCGCAAGGCCTTCAGGAGGACCTTTCCAAATGTGTTGCGGGAAAAACATTGGACGCTTATCTTTTCATCGGCAACAGAGGAAAGCTGAGCGTGCGGACGGTTCAGGCGATCATCTATGACGCGGCGCGGAAAGCAGGTGTCAAGAAAAATGTCCATCCACATACGCTGCGCCATTCATTTGCGACACATTTGATTGCGGATGGTTATGCAGTGAATTCGGTGCAGTCGCTCCTTGGCCATACCTCGCCGGATACGACGATGGTGTATGTCCACATGAAACCAGTGGCCATGATCAAAGTGGAAAGCCCCTACGACACGTTAAACCCAAAAGTCTAAGCAGCGGTATTTCATCTGCTCTGCGTCGACGTCGGCATTGGAGCGCTTGTGCCATTTGCCGGGGAACCGTAGCCTGCAGGACCTGATGGTACAGCGCCAGAAGAACCTGAACCTTCCCAGGCGCTGCTCGCTGCACTTGCTGACCGTTCAGAGGTTGTTGCTTGGCTTACCTTTGCGTAGGCACGTGCTCGTTCCCGCAGACGCGAAATTACATGAGCCGTCAATGTCTTCTCAAAAGAATACGCAAAAATGACGGAAACAAGAAGCACAATAAATAAACCGATGACCACGACAAGTGCCTTATTCATATGGTATCACCTTTTTGACGTATTGACTCCATAATACTGCTTTGTTTTTATATCTTTCCATACTCCTTGTGCTGGTCATTACCTGCTCTGTCCCAAATCTCGCTTTCGCTCGGCCGGCGCCGGGCTCGCTCGACAGAGCAAGAATATGGATGGGCGACATCCCCGTAAGGGACGTCCCCCTGTCACCTCTCTTTCGGTGAGCAGAAAACGCTCGCGAAAGGAGGCGCCGGCTTCATTCGGGACAGAGCCATCATTACCCAAACCCTTAAAAACTCTGCCTTCTCCTTGCCCCTTGCGTAGGACCGGAACTTGACTGTCGGCGCGCAAGCGCTGAGGAAAGTCCGCCCACTCGTGACGCAAGTCATGGTAGCCATTCCCAGAAGGGAGGCCCTGAAAGGGGCGGCAACCACTCAGAAACGAGACCCCCTGTAGGATGCGATGAGGCATGCGACGCTTCTGGCAACAGGAGCAAGCGTCGTGGCGACACGACCCTTTCGCCCGCAAACGTGATCGAAAGGAACCTGCCGAGTTTGCCTGCAGGAACGGATGAAACGGTGAGCCCTGGCTGGTGCAAGTCGGATTTCCCGACGCTCAGTAGAATGTCAAGACAGACCATCGCCGTGCTGCGAATGCACGGTTTGGGTCTGACAGAAGGCGGCTTACTCCGGTCCCACGCGCTTTCTTCTCTGGAGTTATCATTTTTTGTCATCAATCTCCTCAAAGGGGAGAGATTGGTGACAAAAAATCGTGCTCAAAAACCTTCTTGCGCATGACGCCGACAGAGGCCAAACCTTTAAAATAAGCCCTCATTTTCCGATGCCGATGACATCATGCCGATAGCACCCTCTCTTTGTTTACCGGACACCTCTCTCTGCGCCATCGTACGCGACGAGATGATGAATCCCGCCGGCGGCATCGCTGATTTCATCGAGTCCACCGTGCCGTTCGTCGAACAGGCGGTCATCGTGGACACGGGCTCGAAGGACGGCACACGGCAGGCATTATTCGCCGCGCGACAACGCTATCCGACGCTAAGTGTAGCAACCACATTATTCAATGATTATGCGTCCGCGAGGAATCTCTCCCTGGAACACGTAAGGACGCGCTACGCACTCGTGCTGGACGCGGACGAACGGCTGACGCGAGATGACTTCAGGGAACTGGGGGCCTTGATGCATGAGCGGCCTGCGCATGCGTACAATTTTCAGGTCATCGATGTCCATCCGAACGGTGAAGAGACAAAAGCGGAGGGACACAATCCGAGACTATTTGTGACCAATGAACAGTTCCGATACACTAACCTTAATGCTAGATATAGTGAGATACTTCGGCTAGGAGAAGGAAATGACAAGCCGCAGGTGGAATGTCTCTGGGAACATGATCGGCGATTCGTCGTCGTACTGACCGATATCCGCATCAAGCAGTTTCTCGCATCGCCTGCGGCACAATGGAAAAAGCGTGTGGATTGGTATGGTGGAGCATTTGGGAGAGGAGGAGATGAGTTTCCGAAAGCCCCTTCCGACGTGCCCTCTTTCCGGGAATGGAAAATGTATAACCAGCAACGTGAACGGTACCGATAGACTACCTGCTCCTCGCGTCCAGGAACGCCGCCGTATCCTGATGCTTCGTCAGCTTCACGGAAGCCGTCTGCAATTGCTGCGTCAGATTACTCAGGCGTTCTTTCGCGCGCTGGTATTGCTGTGGGCTGATATCCTTCTTCTTCACGGCCATCTTCTCGTGACGGGAGATCTGGTCGATCAACGAGCGGAGGACACGGGCCTGTTCCGGCAGCGCCTCCTGGATAGAGCGCAGCTCGTCCAAGAGATTCTGGACATCCTCATTCGGCAGGATCGTGACCATGATCAGACTGACGCGAGAACTTGTTTAAAAAGTTTTATAGCCTCCTGAAGAGAGAACCATCACCTTTAAATATCCGGCCGTTTTCTTCTTTTTCATGGCAGACAACAAGATCCATATGCCCAGCGGCATGGGCGGTTTGGTCCGCTATTTCGACGAGTACAAGTCGAAGTTCCAGCTCAAGCCTGGCCACATCATCATCATCGTGGTCGTCGTCATTCTCATCGAGATCCTGCTTCACTGGCAGGGCTACTCGCTCCTCGGCCTCAAATAAGCGAGGTGGAGCGGGAGACAGCAAGCGAGACACAACCATGATGCCAAAAATAAACCCACGGATGATGCAGCAGGCCATGCGGCAGATGGGCATCAAGCAGGAAGAGCTCGACGCCAGTGAGGTCGTCATCCGCCTGAAGGATACGGATCTGGTCATCACGCATCCGCAGGTGACCCGCATCAATATGTCCGGCCAGGAGAGCTTCCAGATTTCCGGCGCAGTCACGGTGCAGTCGAGGACGCTGAAACTTGAGATCAGCGAAGACGACATCAAGACCGTCATGGAACAGGCCGGCGTTGACGTGAAGACGGCCAAAGAGGCCCTGAAAGACGCCAATGGCGACATTGCAGAGGCCATTCTGGCGTTAAAAGGGGAATAAGGCCGTCCTGGCGATATCTTTATATAGATAGGCGGGCTTTCACTACCTCTCATGGAGACAACAGGGGAGGCGAGAGAGAAGGCGCTCAGGAATCTCAAGATCGCGAACCACCTCCTGACGCAGAGTTACCCCTTGCTGCAGGATTCGAAGCTGCTGCTGGCCGTGCTGCAGAATCTCTTCCTCGCTATGGCCAATGCGATGACTGCTATCCTCACGCATGAACATGAGGAGAAACGCCTCCCTGCGTTCCCGGACAACTTCGACGCGAAGTTCGATGTGTTCAAGCTGAAGGTCGCACCGCGCCATAAGATCCTCCCGGAGCAGCTGCAGACGATCCTGGACGCCCGGACCCTGATCGCCGCCCAGAAGGACGCGCCCGTGACCTTTACACGGAAGGACGCCTTCGTCATCTGTGAGGAAGGCTACCGCATGAAGACGCTCACGGCGAAGGACATGAAGGCCATGCTCGCCAAGACAAAGGTTTTTATACAACAGATGGACCGTATACTCGCTGCAGAAGACACGAAGACCCAGGACCCTCAAGCATCATGATGGACGACGACTATCTCGAAAGCGCGAAGGAAGAGCTCAAGCGCGTGGACCATCTCATCTACGTCAGCCTCAAGTACACGCGGACGTGCGATGTCTTCAAGAACATCATCGAGCGCCTGATCAACGCCATCGAGTTCATGCTCGACGCCATCCTGCAGCGGCTGGAGGCGGAGAAGAAGATCTTCGAGGCTCCGGCGCAGCCCGGCGCGAAGTGCAACACGGTCAAGGAGCACATCCGGGACGAGAAGATCCTCCAGATGGTTGATTTCTACCTGCTCCTGCGCCAGATGAACCGCACGGAATTCTCGCGGGAGCGCGAGTACCGCCGCCATGTCACGATGACCATGATCATCGAGGGCAAGCCGGTCGAGGTCAATATCGACAGCATCACGCAATTCTTCAAGGACGCGAAAGGTCATATCGAGCATGTGGAACTGTTCCTGAAAGGTGCCGTATGACCAAGATCATCGCGGTCGCGTCCGGCAAGGGCGGTGTCGGGAAGACGACCACCACCATCAACCTCGGCTGCGCGCTGACCGGCTTCGGCAAGGACACGGTGATCATCGACGGCAATATCACGACGCCGCACATCGGCCTGCACTTGGGCTCGGTCAGGCTCGACAGCACGCTCAATGACGCCCTGCTCGGCAGGAAGTCCATCATGGACACCGCGTACCTCCACCCCTCTGGCCTGCGGGTCATCCCCGCCAGCATCGCGCTTCCCGACTCGCAGGCATGCAGCGTTGAACGCATGCATCATGTGCTGCTTGACCTCATCGGGACCACGGAGGTCGTCCTGCTCGACATCGGTGCAGGAGCGGGCAAGGAGACCATGGACGCCCTGCGAGCCACGGACGAAGTCCTTCTGGTGGTGACGCCAGACATGCTTTCTGTCGGCGACGCTATCCGGACTGTCGCGCTCGCGAAAGAGGCGAATATCCCCGTCATGGGAGCCGTGCTCAATCGCGTGACCGGGGACAAGAGCGAGCTTTCGGTGAAGAATGTCGAGGCCTTGCTTGAGGTGCCGGTCCTCGGTATCGTGCCGGAGGACAACGCCGTCAAGCGCGCCTTGGCCATGCGGATGCCCGTGGTGCACTCACATCCGAACGCGCCTGCCGCCATCGGCTATAAGCGGCTCGCGGCCTCGCTGCTCGGACAGGTATACGAGCCCTACGCGCCGCGGAAGGAAGAAAGGAATAGAGAGGAGAAGGAAAAGAATCCGGTCATGGAGATCCTGCAGAAGCTCGGCTGGTAAGTTTCCTGACAGGTAAGGTTTATATTCCAGCACACCATCACCAATGAAAAGATAGGAAAAAAAGATAGAGAAAGATAGGAAAAAATAGAGAAAAAGCGACATAAAAAAGAGGTAGCCCATGGCGAAGACCATACAAGAGAAGCTCCGGGAGAAAGGCTGGTCGGATGCGGAGATCGCCAAGACCGTCTCCATGATGCAGTCGCCGGAGAAGCTCGAGAAGCATCTGCCGATGGCACGGCGATTGAACCTCGGGTTCTACTGGATGTTCCTGATCATCCTGACGGTCATCAACTTCTTCGTCTCTGTGGCCTTGATCCCGTTCCTGCTCGTGCTGCATATCGCGCAGATCGCCATCATCCTCATCGTGCTCGGCGTCGGCTTCGGCATGCTCTTCAACCTGCTCATCTGGGACATCGAGCACCTGGAGACCAGGCATCATGTCGGCGCCGCCGTGTTCCTGCCCGTCTTGGCCATCGTGAGCATCTCGCTCATCGTCATGGCGTCCAATCGTGTGGCGGAACGCCTCATCGGCGGCGTGCATCAGAACGTAGTGCTGGTCGCGGGTGTCTATGTGTTCGCGTTCCTTGCACCGTATCTAGTTTCTGTGGCGAAGAGAAATATCTGGAAGGCCTAGAAGGATGTCTCAGGATGTCTCCTTAAGATGATGATACAAGGCCGGCAGGCTCGGCACTGCCTTCCCGCTCATGAAGAGTCTCTCCGCTTCCTCCTGGGTGAAGAACTTCCCTTCAGCGATCTCCCGCGGATCCGGCGTGATCTTGCCGTCGTAAACGCAGAGGAAAAGGCCGATGAATCGCTTGACGCCGTCGAAATCATGCATGAAATCGCCGATATGTGTGAGCGGTGCACCGGCGATGCCCAGCTCCTCCTCAAGCTCGCGCTTCGCCGCGGCCTCGTAGCTCTCGCCCGCTTTCACATAGCCGGATGCGGATGTCGCCCATGACCCGCTGAATGACGGTTTCGAGAACGCGATGCGATGGAGATACACTTCTCCGTTGCTGTTGACTACGAAGAGATGCACGATACGGCGAGGGAGCTTCTTGGCCCTGACGATAGCCCGATCCATCACGCCGATGACGTTATTCTCCTCATCCACATGATCGATAAGCTCATCCATAATAAGGAGGAATTGGCTTTCGCTTAAATGTATTATCACCTTAAGGCCGATTTCCTCTCTTCCTCATGGGTGTGGAAGAGAGGAAATCGGCATAAGCTTTAAATAAAAACGACGAACTATCGGCTATATCACATGGCGGTAATAGTGTAACCTGGTTAGCATAGGGGACTGTGGATCCCTTGGTCCGAGTTCAAATCTCGGTTACCGCCCTTTATCGGGCCTGTGGTCTAGCGGTTATGATACAACCTTCACACGGTTGTGGTCCCCAGTTCGAATCTGGGCGGGCCCATTTTTTGTTTTGTAGTATGTGGTTTGATAGTAAGTAGTCAGTGGTTTGGGCACCCTGACAATTGCTCCTGTAGTATAGCTTGGATAGTATTGGGCCCTCCGGAGGCTCAGGCCCGGGTTCAAATCCCGGCGGGAGCGTACTTTTTCTTCCACGATTTGTCGTTAGGGAATCTCGAGCAGCGCGAGAGATTCCCTAATCCGGATGGAGGTGTATGAGGGCGACAGCCCTCATGCGAGGATAGTATCAGGCCCTCCGGAGGCTCAGGCCCGGGTTCAAATCCCGGCGGGAGCGTATCAGTAGTTTTGGGTCTTGAGTAAGAGGTTCGGAATAAAAATACGACGTCAGTCATCGGAGCCTATTTTTACTCCGAACTCCAAACCCCTCACCCAAAACCTTTATAAACCCCCTCCTTTTCCTCACCGTATCAAGCCCGAGTTCGATGAATAAACAAGTTCATCGAGCGTCTGCTAGGGTTTTAAGCGCTCTACAGACTTCTCGGTATACACCATGGCTATAGGCAAAGAAACTGACCCGGAATTCAGGTACCTTGTCCGTGTCGTCAACACGGATCTTGACGGCAACAAGCCTATTTACCATGCCCTGCTCAAGATAAAGGGTGTCAGCTTCATGTTCGCCAATATGGCATGCGCCTTAGCGCGTGTGGACAAGTTCAAGAAGACCGGCTACCTTTCCGACACCGAGACCCAGCGTCTGGACGAAGTCATCCGGTCGCCGCAGAAATACGGCGCTCCGGTCTGGATGATCAATCGCCGGAAGGACTATGAAGACGGCGAAGACAAACACATCCTCCTCACCGATATCGATTATGTGCGCAGCAATGACATCAAGCGCATGCAGATGATCCGCTCCTATCGCGGCGCAAGGCACGCGGCAGGACAGCCGGTCCGCGGCCAGAGCACAAAATCCCACTTCAGGAGAAACAAGGGCAAGGTGCTCGGCGTCAAGCGCGCGACGACCGCACCAGCCCAAGCGAAAGGCGGAGACAAGGAGAAGAAAAAATAATAATCATGCAGCAATGATGATGTGACTGACTATGGGAGACCCCAGAAAGATCCGCAGCAAATTCCAAGGCCCGAGCCATCCATGGCAGCGCCAGCGCATCGAGGAAGAGAAGGCGCTGGCAAAGGAATACGGCCTGAAGAACAAGACGGAGATCTGGAAGATGCGCTCGACGCTCAAGACCTTCACGGCGCAGGCCAAGAATCTCATCCCACTCGCCACACCGCAGGCGGAGCTGGAGAAGAAACAGCTCATGG
>JGI1358J11329_10003701_pt1 | contig 11272 bp, 9 predicted proteins | sample Subgroupgradi54m_FD_11329 | JGI IMG/M metagenome (IMG submission 11329)
ATCTGGAAATTGCAGCAGAAAGATTATAAGGTAACAGGTCTATTATGCGCATTACCACCGATATCATCACCGCCATTCACCCCAAAAAATCATTAGGTCAGCACTTTCTTACCTGCGAGTGGGCACTGGACGCCATTGTTGAAGCCGCACGCCTTGTTCCTTCGGACACGGTTCTTGAAATAGGCCCGGGAACTGGCGCGCTCACCCGAGCGCTCGCCCCAAGCGTAAAAAAAGTCATCGCCGTTGAAAAAGACGAGCTGCTTGCCGCAGAACTCAAAAAAGAGTTTACAAAAAAACGCATCACCAATGTTGAGATACACGAGGGCGACATACTCAAAGATATACCCTCACTCCCGCACGGCTATAAAATAGTGGCAAACATACCGTACTATCTGACCGCACGACTTTTGCGGTTATTTCTCGAAGAAGAAAAAAACAAACCCGCCCACATAGTTCTCATGATCCAAAAAGAAGTCGCCGAGCGCATCACCTCAAAGCCTCCTCACGAAAATCTCCTGGCGCTGGCCGTGCAGGCATTCGGCACCCCGTCTATTGTAAAGACCGTCCCCGCAACATGCTTCTCGCCAAAACCAAAGATAGATTCGGCGATCATCAGCATATCGGACATCTCAAGTGCGTTTTTCACGAAACACAGCATCAAACCTGAAGCAATGTTTCGCATCATGCGTTTAGCGTTTTCACAAAAACGCAAAATGCTCTCCAATTCAATATCAGCCCTCATCGACAAGCCCTCTCTTCTCAACATCTTCACCGACCTCGATCTCAACCCCAAAGTCCGCCCCGAAGAGCTATCGCTAGACCAATGGGCGCAACTCACCATACAGATCAATAAAGACGCGTAAGTTTGACACTTCTTGAATAGGCCAAGCAAAGCCACCCCGCTAAGCGGGGTGGCTTTTATCTCACAGACTGTCCCTGCGTGTTTCTTCTTTTTCCTGTCATTCCCGCGAAAGCGGGAATCCAGACTCCTCCCTATTGTCATTGCGAGGAGGTTTCCGACGCGGCAATCCCCACAGGGTGACTGCCAGCAGGTGTCCCGTGGGGAAACCATCTATCTCGAACGCTAGATTGCTTCGTCAGAAACTTCCTCGCAATGACAAAGAGGGAGAAAAGCGCTCCTTTAAGCCATTACGGAGATATTGACTTTTATATTTAAATATGATATAGTGTACCTACACTGCTCAAGAGCGCAGTGAGGTAGTACACTCACAACACAGACCAACGAAGAGAGGGAATCAGTACATGAAAGTACGCAATCTGATCACGGGGGCGGTAATTGTGGCAGGTTTATGGCTAGCAGTACCCGCCCACGCAGCGCCCGGATGCCAAGTACCTGGCTTCCTTAAACAAGGAGGACGCTATGAAATGATGCCACTAATGATGCCACTTAAGATCACCGTGTCGGAAATTGACAAAGAATCTTGCTGGATAAAAGCAAGTGATGTGGCAGTAAACCAGAGCGGACAAACACAAGGACGTTATACGCCAGAGCCGACAATGAATGGAGTGTGGTTCAATCTCAATCTGATACACACCATCAAGCCCGTAGGTCAGTAAAAATACCGGATTTCCTCCATACGAGGATACAGATCAAAAGGTTAGCGTTTCGCGCTAACCTTTTATTATTTACCCTCACAAATCCTCCGCATAGGAGGATTTTTTTATATTCTTATGCGAATTTTGTGGAAAAATCTGTGGATAACTTCATATCATCCCTTTCCATGAGTATCTATTGTATAATGAAGCTAATCTCAATGATGAGAAACATACTATGCGAAATCCCACCGGTTACCGACTGACACCGTTCGTATTTCTTTTGATACCTCTGCTTTTTGGAGGAGGGGTATTTGCATTTACCCGCGTAAGAAACGCGCAAGAACCGCAAATTGATTTAACTACTCTCCAAAACAATGCCGCAAACGCGCTTAGCGCCGATGACGACCATGACGGCCTTAAAAACTGGGAGGAGCAAATTTATGGCACTGATCCGCACAATCCCGATACCGACGGAGACGGAACAAAAGACGGGGATGAAATCGCACAAGGCCGCGATCCGTTGAAACCGGGGCCTGATGATTTTCTTTCCAAGACTCAAACGGCAATATCTAGTACGGAAAACCAAGACGAGACGCCAAATCTTACGCAAAAAATTTCTCAAATCTTTGGACAGCAGTATATCGTCAATTTCGTCCAAGACCCCAACCAACAGCAGGATTTAAGCGCAATCGCAGACCTGATGGCAAAGACCGCCCTTGAAAGCAACATCTTAGTCCCGCACTATCTCATGCAAAACGATATTGTCGTACTGCACAGCGATAATACGGATGACATCAGAAGCTATCTTCACGAATTCGATCGTATCGCCGCTGATGCATTTAAACAGGTCAAAGATCTTCCGGACATTACCGCCATATTAAACAAAATCGCCGAACAAGGCGACTGGAACTTTGAAGACGTAAATAAAATCATTGACTCCTACAGCAGATTTTTTGCCGGTATCAAAAATACGCCAGCCCCGGAAGAATTTGCTCACGTGCATCTCGACTACATCAACAACGCCATCAAAGAACAGGCTGCGCTTAAAAAAATAGTAAGAATCCAAAGCGATCCGGCGCTTGCGATCGTCGGAATGCGGGAACTTCAAGAGACTACGCAAAAATTTTGGGAATTACAGGTCATTTTTTACAATCTTGAGAAAAGCAGAGGCATTGAGTTCAAATGATTGATTTTTTCAACAAATTTCGAAATCAACTTGCATTTTTCTTTATTGCATTGACTTGCTTATGCCAAGTCCTTGTTCCTTTGCATGCCGCAAACGCCTATGTGCTCCCCGTCTCTGAAGTTGGCAGCGGTCTCGTGCAGCAGATACTTGCCTTCATCAGGCAGGCCTACCAGCTGGCAAAAGAGACTATAACAGCTGCCGCCACAGCCAAACAATCATACGAATACAGCTTAAACGAATATCTCCTCAAACCTCTTCTTCGGGCCGCAGTATTTGCCCTTGTTCAATCCTCAACTAATCAAATAGTTAGCTGGATCACGGGCGATGGGGGAAACAATGTAGGATTCGTAAAAGACCTTGAAGGCCAACTTAAAACCCAGGTAGACGGGCGAGCAGGGGAGTTTCTCAACAGGTTAACAGGCGTAGATCTCTGCTCGGTAAATCTTAGGCAGTTTCTCAAAATTAACTTGAGCACGCCCGGCTTCAATAACGTAAGCGCGCAATTTAAATGCAGTCTGACGGGAATAGTGGACAATGCTGATAAGTTCTATAAAAACTTCAGAGATGGAGGATGGCCTGCATTTGTAGCCATTGCCGTAGACCCGCAAAATAATTACCAGGGAGCGACCATAATGGCAAGAATTAATCTAGACCGTGCAACAGGAGCGGCTGCAGCCTCATTTCAGCAAAAATTACAAGACAGCGGCGGCTTCCTTGGCGTACAACTCAAGAAAAAATCCGAAGTATGCGAACCTCCCCCTGAAGCCGGACTTGATCCCGTATGCTACACCAAACTTATCTCCACAACCCCGGGCAAACTTATCTCCGAATCGCTTGATCAATCGCTCAACAAAGCAGGATTCAATTTCTTAAACGGAGAAGCAGGCAGCATTATTGACGGCGCGATCAACCAAATCATGAATGCAATGGTGAAGAAACTTATTAGCACCGGCACTAAACTGTTCTAGGCATGCTTAGCTTATTTCTGAAGCATAAGAGAATATCTCATCTCCTGCCCTTGATCGGGATAGTTATTTTATTTGCCTTCTTTGCTCCAAGCATCGCTCATGCAGCTTCCATACCCCCTAATAGTTGTGGCTGGGGTGACATCGGATGCTTCATCCAATGGGCCATATTTGGCGTTTGGTGGGTTATCTTCTATCTCATCCAAATTGTTCTTATCGTCATTCTTTATATTGTCAGCTTCATAATGGATAACGTGTTCCTGTACAACATCCTCCTTAATCCCAACATCATGCCCGCAGTCAAAGATGGATGGCACGTTCTCCGAGATATTTCAAACGGATTCTTCCTCCTCATTCTTCTCTGGCTGGCAATTCAGATCATCTGGAATGTGGGAAGCAACAACAAACGCGTCGTAATCAATCTTATTATCGTCGCTTTCCTGATTAACTTCAGCTTGGCAATTACAGGCGCTGCCTTTGGATTCGGCAATGCGCTCGCCAAACCCTTTCGAGATAAAATGGGCAATGATGTAGCGGGTTTCATAGTGGAACGCACGCGCCTCACCACCGTTGATCAAGCCCCAAATGACAATGCAGCAGATCAGGTTGCGGCAGCTTTTAATCAGAAACCTGAAGAATGCGGATTAGGCCCATTAGTTGATCCTTCTAGCGTAAAAATAGGATGCGCAGGGGGTAATGTAGCGACCCAAGTGATGACGTTTTTAGGAAAAGTGGGAAATGCGGCTGATGGCAATTTCACCGTATTTCGCCTCACCCTGCAGCTTGGCATAGCCGACATCTTTCTTCTGCTCGTCATTCTCACATTCGGCGGCGTCATCGGACTGCTCATTGCCCGCATTATCATGATGGTATTTCTAGGTGTTGTCTCGCCGCTTGCTTTTCTTTTTTACGCTATACCGGGCAAACCGCATGATTTATTTGTAAAATGGAAAAGAGAGGTTCTCAATTGGACATTCATTGCCCCGATATTTTATTTTCTTTTCTATGTTTCCCTCCTCATGCTAGACGCAATGACAGGGACGGAGCTATTCAAAGCAGGAACCGGAATGAACTTTGCCGCAAACATCTTGGCATTCTTGCCGCTTGTGATCTTTGTCGCATTCCTATGGCTCTCCCTCTATGTATGTAAAAATATGTCAGGAAAGATCGGACAGATAGCTGAAGGTTTGGGCAAAGCTGCCACAGCTGCCGTAGTCACGGGAGCTGCCGCATTTGCTACCGGCGGAACATCTCTTGCTTTGGGCGCAGTTGGACGCGGCGTAGGAGTTACACAAGAAAGAGTGCAGGGAGGGCTGGATACGCTTGCCAATCGTCCAATCTTGGGCAAAGTAACCGCGCCTCTTACCAATCGCCTTCGAAACTACTACGCAAACCAGAGCCAGAATATTGATAAAATGCGCGGCGAATATTCAAAGACCCCGCCTCGACTCCTCCAGCAGCAGCTCAAAACTACGTTGTCAGCCGATAAAAAAGTCGCAATGGCAGAAGCTCTCCATTCAATGGGCGAGTTTAAGACTCTTGACGTAGCTACCCAAGACAAAGTTGTCGGATACTCGCGCCGTTACGGCAGACAAAATAATCTCCTCCAGGAACGCCTTGATCTGACAAGACAAAATGACGTACCCAATGCAACCAGCGACGATGATGCAAAGAAAAAAATACTCAACAAGATGACCTCGGATCAAAAGTCAAAAATTTCCCTTACCGCCCTCGCAGACGATGCAACAGCCAAAGCAGTGCTCGAAACCGCAACTAGAAAGGATCTGGAAACTATAATGAAAACAAATGCGGAAATGCTCAATAGGCTCGTCTTCGACTTCTTTGATCACAATGCCCAAATGCTTCAAGGCGTCATGAAGCAAGAGACGCTCGCATTTATTAGCTCGAATATGAGGCTTCAAACCCTCCGCCAGCAACAAAATCCGCAAAATCAACGAGGTCAAAATAATCCGCAGAATCAGCCGCCTCCCAATAATCCCACAACCCCCTAACCCGTATGTCATTGCGAGGAGGCTGCCAGCAGGCGTCCCGTGAGGGAAGCAATCTAGAGTATCACGCGATAGATGGTTTCACCCTGTGGGGATTGCCGCGTCGCTGCTGCTCCTCGCAATGACACAGTGAGAATTCGTGTCCTAAAGAAACAAAGTAACCTACTAATCAAATCATCATGACACCATACAGCCCAGAAGAAATAGAACAACATTTCCAAGAACTCCCCGAAGCGCTCAAAGAGCAAATGCTAAGCGCTGATAACTCTGAACGCATCTTTCAGGCGGGGAAAAAATTCGGCCTCACGGTGGAGCAGGTGGGATTCCTCGCCGAAGAATCCGGATACGTTGTGCTCGGCCTTACACGCCCTAATGATTTTGTCACCCGCCTAAGAGATCATCTTGGCATTGATAATGAAACAGCAAAAACCATTGCGCAAGAAATCAATCATCAAATCTTTTTCCCTCTGCGGGAAATGCTTAAAACTGCGCATCAATTTGAAATCACTCAAGAGAAAATTCAAGCCGCCCAGCCCACACCCATCATGCCCAAGCCCCAAGCTCCTCTGTCTCCGCCGATCAAGCCGACTCCTCCCATACCGCCCCTAAGACCTAAAGTTCCGCCGCCCATCACACTTCGCCCGTTAGCAAAGCCTCCAATGCTCACTCCGCCTGCCGCCCCAGTGCCTATGCCTATTAAACCGATTGTCATCCCGCCACTCGCTGTGCGGATACCCGCAGAAGCACCGCCTGTCCCGCCAACTCCCAAACCCATCCCTCCGACTATTCAAATACCAGTCACCAAAACACCTGCCGCACCTGCACCATCATCACCAAATCAGTTACCGCCGCTGCCCATAAAGCGGCCTGATATGCCTCCCGCAAGCCCTATGTGGCCCCCCGTATCCATCCCCATAAAACCAATCATCCCTCCAGTCATTCAAGAGAAAAAAATACAAATACCAACAGACATACCTAAGCCAGCCGCTCCCATACCTCCTCAAATACCCCTCGCCCCATCACAGATCATGCAGAAAGAGATAATCAAGGAAGCAGGAAAGAAAGAACCGGAGCTAAAACCGCAGGCCGAGCGCATGAAAGAATCAGTCTTCGGAGCGCCATCCGCTCCCGAGATGATACCCACGCCCATGGAGAAACCCATCTCACCGGCCGTTAACCCTCCGGCACCCATATCAGAAATCCAACAGCCGGCACAGCCGCAAATTACAAAATCAAACGATCCTTATCGCGAACCGATCGAATAAATATCTCACCCCCCCTCTGTCATTGCGAGGAGCGTGCCGCGACGAAGCAATCTCTATCTCGAATACTAGATTGCCGCGTCGCTACGCTCCTCGCAATGACAACATACATGAAGCAATTCCAAGTACCCCAATTTATTACTGTTGAAGACAAAGTCATAGGGCCCCTCACTGTTAAACAGGCAGTATACGTACTGGGGGGAGTCATTCTTATTATATTTTCCAACCTCATCTTCGTTCCCATTCTCTTCTGGCCCATTGCTGCCGTGATAGCGGTATTAGCCGGAACGCTGGCATTCCTTAAGATAAACGATGTGCCTTTCCCCACGATAGTAAAAAATGGATTTTTCTACTTTATGCGGCCGCGCATATATATCTGGAAAAAAGAAGACATAGGCAAAAGATCTGAAAAAAAAGCAGCATCTCCCCAAGTTACGGTACAAGAGACGCCCAGACTTTCTGAATCAAAACTTTCGGACCTTGCATGGAGCTTGAACATCAAAGAGAAACTCCGAGGACCCGAAGAAGGAGGGGGATAATTTACTGCGAATTACATTTCGATATTGTTATATTTTGTAAGACTCGCTTTACTTGCACTCGCCGACTCGCGTCCCCCGAAGTCTGACGAAGGGGGATAATTCACAAACGCAATTCTAAATATTATAAAAAATGGCAGACACCGCATCGGCAAAACAATTTCTCGCAATCGATACCATACGTGAAGATGTTATCATCCTCAAAGAAGGAGGACTTCGCGTTGTTTTGATGTGCTCATCTCTTAATTTTGCCCTTAAGTCAACCGATGAGCAGGATGCCATCACGTATCAATATCAAAATTTTCTAAACTCTCTTGATTTTCCTCTTCAGTTCATCGTCCACTCCCGCAAATTAAATATCAATCCCTACATAGACTCCCTGCGCGCCCGCCAAAAAGATGAAGAAAATGAACTCTTGAAAATCCAAATCAACGAATATATCGATTTCATTACTTCGTTTGTCGATGCAACCAACATCATGTCAAAGACATTCTATGTAGTCGTGCCGTTCACGCCGAGCATCTTGGAACAAAAAGGCATTGCCGGAGGAATATTCAACATCTTCAAGTCAGCTCCGCCGTCAGGGGAGGCGGGACCATTTGAAGAGCAAAAAAACCAGGTATGGCAGCGGGTTGATGCGGTAGTAAGCGGGCTACGCCGCATGGGCGTCAGATCTGCGCCGTTAAACACCGAAGAATTGATTGAGCTATTTTATGGACTATACAATCCGACAGAGTTTGAAAAAACTTCAAGCGCAGGACTAAAAGAAGCAGGAGGAGAATAATTTATCTTTATGATGGCTATTTTTGATGCATTTAAGAAAAAAAAGAGTTCCGAGGACGAAGAAATTATCTCCGTTTTCCCGGAAGAAATATATCGCAGCGCAGAGCTGACGCTGCAGGATGCACTCACGCCCGCGGCTCTTGAAATTACGCCGTCCTATCTTCGCCTTGGATCAAAACTCGCGCGCACTATTTTCGTATTCTCCTATCCGCGCTACCTGCATACCAATTGGTTCAGCCCGATCATTAACATGGATAAGGTATTTGATATCACCATGTACGTGCATCCCGTAGATACCGCCACTGTCCTTCGCAAGCTGCGCAAAAAAGTAGCCCAAGTACAGTCTCAAATTGCCATGCGCGAAGACAAGGGACTCGTGCGAGATCCGATCCTTGATACGGCATACCGCAACCTGGAGGAACTGCGCGATAAACTCCAGCAGGCGGAGGAACGCTTGTTTAACTTCGGACTCTACATGACGATTTACGGCAACAACGAGGAAGATTTAAACAAAATCGAGAGCGAAGTCAAATCCGTACTCGAAGCGCGTCTCGTACATACCAAACCCGCTCTCTTCCAGCAGGCAGAAGCGTTTCAATCCGTTATCCCGCTCAACCTCGATAAATTGGACATCAACAGCTACTTGAGCTCACCACCGATCTCATCAACATTTCCTTTTACCTCCTTTGATCTTACGTCAAACAAGGGTATTTTGTACGGCATCAACCGCCACAACAACAGTCTGGTCCTTTTCGACCGTTTCTCTTTGCCAAACTCCAACGCAGTCATCTTCGGCACGTCCGGCGGCGGCAAAAGCTACATGACCAAACTCGAGATACTAAGATCGCTTGTGTGGGGGATTGATATCATTATCATTGACCCGGAAAAAGAATATGAATATCTCGCGCAAGTCGTGGGCGGCGCATTTATCAACATCTCCCTGACATCAAAAAATCACATCAACCCATTTGATCTTCCTGTTCCGCGGCCCGACGAATCGCCCGCCGATGTCCTGCGCTCCAACATCGTAAACCTCATAGGCCTTTTCCGCATCATGCTCGGCGGACTTAGCGCAGAAGAAGATGCCATTCTTGATCAAGCGATCACCGAGACCTATGCATCGCGCGACATCACCCCGGAAGCTGATTTCTCTACCATTACCTCGCCCACGCTTTCCGATCTGGAGCTTGTGCTCGCAAGTACCGCAGGGGGAGAAAACATCGCCTTGCGGCTTCGCAAATTTACCACCGGCACATGGTCCGGCTTCATCAACCAGCCCACCAACATTGAAGTAAAAAATCGCCTTGTCGTATTTTCCGTACGCGATATGGAAGACGAGCTCCGGCCTGTCGGCGTATTTCTCATTCTCCACTATATCTGGAATATGGTGCGCACCAGCCTCAAAAAACGCATCCTCATTGTAGATGAGGCATGGTGGCTTATGAAAAACGAAGACGGCGCATCATTCCTCTTTGGCATCGCAAAGCGCTGCCGCAAATATTATCTCGGGCTTACCACTATCACCCAAGACGTGGGAGACTTCTTAAACTCTCCCTACGGAAAACCGATCATCACCAACTCCTCCATGCAGACGCTTCTCAAACAGTCGCCCGCAACGATCGATCTGGTAGTCAAAACATTCAACCTCACTGAAGAAGAAAAATTCTTGCTTCTCGAATCAGAACAAGGAGAGGGGATATTCTTTGCCGGCTTTAAGCACATAGCTATCAAAGTGATCGCCTCATATACCGAAGACCAGATCATCACCTCGGATCCGTCTCAACTCTTAATGATCAAGAAGGCAAAAGAAGAACTCATCAAAACAGAATCCGAAGAGAAAAAAGAATCTAATTCAGATGCGCCCCCGCATTCAATACCGCTCAACTAGAGCATGTCTAAACTTTCAACACAGACCATAGTATACTAGTCATAGAATTCATCCTATGAAAAATATCTTGTGTAACGCAATCATAGCATCCGTCCTCATCTTTTGCGGGGGCTATGTTGCGTATGCGCAGACAACGCTTGATTCAACCGGACTAGATACTATAAATGTGCCGCAAGTATCACTTCCTCCGGAGCCATCCCTCGCCCCTCCTCCTTCCCCGCCGAAATTACAAATAGTCCAATCAGTAGTGCTTTCCTCGGAGCCCTCATCACCCTCGCCCGAACAAAAAGTAACCGTCCAAGCAGACACCCCCACCACGGACAGTGATCGTGACGTTTTCACATGGATCATTGACGGCGTTACCCGCCCGGAACTTTCAGGTGCGGGAAAAAATACCTTCACCTATACCGCCGGGCCTGTGGGATCAATAAAGCGCGTCAGCGTCCGAGTGCAGCCCATTAACGACCAAGCATTCAGCTCTTCATTGAATATCTACACCACGGATATTGTTCTCACATGGACAGCTGATACGTTCATACCCAAATGGTATAAGGGCAAAGCTCTTCCCATCGTCAATTCCAAAATACGAATGGTTGCATTGCCTACATTTATAGTCGACGGCGCGCAGATTCCCGCCAGCCGCCTTATCTACGCATGGAGCGTTGACGGCAATCGCGTGAGCAAGGGAGTAGGAAAACAAGTATATGACTTTGAACAGCCTAATCAAACATGGGCCACGCCAACTATACTTGTTACTGTCGAAGATAGCGCCGGCAGAATACACAAAGAGGTCCGCACGGGCATGATAAGCCAGCAACCCCATGCCGTAATCTATCAGTCTCTGCCCTTAGGCGGAATAGAATTTCGGCGGGGAACTGCGGCATTCCCCTCAATCGCGCCCAGCATAGTAGATCTCGAAGTAGAGCCGTTCTTCTTCAACGTGCAATCCCGCTACGATCTTTCTTATACATGGTCAGTAGGCCGTAGCCCCGCCGCTAATACTCCGCAAAATCCATTTCTCCTCACAATAGACGCACAGCAGCAGCAAGGTAACGCCGATATTCCCGTTAGTATAGTTGTCCAAAA
>JGI1358J11329_10003702_pt1 | contig 11270 bp, 15 predicted proteins | sample Subgroupgradi54m_FD_11329 | JGI IMG/M metagenome (IMG submission 11329)
CACATCGCATCGCAGAGAATCTCCAGAAGACGGGTGCCTTCGTACCCGGCGTACGCCCCGGCCCTGAAACCGAGAGCTACATTGGTTCGGTGGTGCATCGCATCACCTTCCCAGGCGCTGTCTTCCTCGGCCTCATCGCGGTCGCCCCGTCCATCGTGCAGGGGCTCACCGGCGTTACCACGCTCGTCCTAGGCGGTACCGCCCTCCTTATTGCTGTGCAAGTCGCTCTCGACCTTGCCCAGAAGCTCGACGCGCAGATCTCGCTGCGAGAATACTAGAGTAAAAAACGATGCGGTCTGGCGGCTCTAGCGCTGGACGTACAGCTCGCGACTGAATTAGCACTCTAATTGCACAACTCACTTCTTCAGAAAGAGTTGGCGCGGACTCTTGAATCCGAGCCGCTTCCTGGGCCGGTCATTCAGTCTGCGTACCACAACGGCAAGCTCCTCAGGGGTGATCAGATTGAAGTCGAGCGACTTGGGGAAATACTGTCGCAGAAGTCCGTTGGTATTCTCGTTGCTGCCGCGCTCCCAGAAGTGATAGGGATATGCGAAATATACCGTCATGCCCGACCCCTTCTCAAGCCGCTCCCAGTCGCTGAACTCAGTCCCGTTGTCGAGCGTGAGCGTCTTTCGTTTCATCTTCGGGATGCGCCCGAGCTTCGCAAGCGCAAGCGACGTGAGGAGCTTCGCATTCATCTTGGGGAGGAGAAAGGCGACCAGGTATCCGCTCCTGCGGTCAACGATGGTGACGATACGCACTCGTTTGTCGCGCCCCTGGACGGTGTCGCCTTCCCAGTCTCCAAGGCGGCTTCGTCGCTCAACAACCGCTGGTCGCTCATCAATGCGCCGCTTCTTGGCTTGTTCTCTGGCTTTCTCGCGTATCTTCGTGCCGCGCCTTCTGCGGTATTTGCCTTTCTGACTCCGAAGATAGTGCTTCAGGTGCGGTGCTCGCTCTTTGATGTATCGGTATATGGTGCTGGCAGCGAGTGTTTGTTTCTTAAGCGCAAGAGCACCGGCAATCTGCTCAGGAGATCGATGTTTCTTCAACTCCTGCATGACGGTGCGCAGGAGTGTGCCCTTGAGGACGCGTATGCCATCCATGGCAGCAATACGCTTCATGCGCTTTCTCCTCCTCACTTCGCGAGCATCGTATCCCGCGCGTCCTCCGTATTCGGCAATGTGGCGATTCACAGAGCTCGGATCCTTGCCGAGCGTATGGGCAATCTCTGCACCTGCGTATCCTGCCCGCAGCATGCGTGCAATGACGGGCCAATCTGAGGGTCCGAGCTGGGTATGTGACATATGGCTCGGAGCTAATGGGTATGTTCCGAGCGTATGCCTGTGCAGTTAGCCTGCAAACCGCGATGCAATTAGAGTGAGAATTCACTGCGGCTCGCTTGACAAGCGACTGCATCTTTGGTATGTACTGAGGTAGGTATTCTAGACAGAGAGGGCACAATGACACAGCATCAGGTTGCCGGTAGTCTCCCCAAGATCATCCGCAACCACGAGAACCGCTACGAGGGCGACTTGCGGCATTGGTTTGCCACCGTCATGAACCACGCGACGAATCTGCGCGGCCCATACCACAACTTCCGTCACATGTTTCACGTGACGTACCTGTGCCACGATGCCCTGGCATGGCATCAACAGTTCGAACCTGGACGTATCAGTGGGCACGAGGGGCGAGTGCTGATGGTCTCTGCCGTTACCCACGACGTAGACCACACGAACAGGGCCGGCAATGACGACATCAATATCGAACGGGCTACCGCATTTCTGAAAGCACACGCGCTCAAGGAAGATCAACTGATCTTGCCGCTTATCATCAGGACGATTCGTCGGGCGACCCGGTACCCGTATGTCGTCCCAAGCGATGAACTCACCCAAATCGAGCAGATTCTCCGGGATGCGGACATGAGTCAGGCACTCGACCCAGTTTGGATCCAGGAGGTCATCTTCGGGCTCGGACAAGAGTTCGGAAAGAGCCCAGTCGCAATGCTTCAGCTGCAGGAAGTGTTCCTCGGCAACGTCAAATTCTCGACGGAATGGGCGCGCTTACGCTTCCCCACAGAAGCGATTGATGCAAAGCGTGCCGAAGCGAGGGATCTCCTCCATCTCGCCGTGGAGCCCATACAAACCGCCTGACACAGATCCATATACTTCTTCACAGCCGCCGGTAATCCGGCGGCTGTTTCTATTTGCGTATTTCCATGTATTTCGTACACTCAATCCATGTCAGAGGCGCGTACTATATTCTTCCTCGGTAAGCCCGGGTGCGGGAAGGGGACACAGGCGAAGCTGCTTGCGGAGGCGACCGGCTGGCCGATGTTCTCCTCCGGCAAGCTCTTTCGCCTTCTTGAGCAAGAGGACACGCCCGTCGGGCGAAAGCTCAAGAAAGAACTTGCGGATGGGCTCCTCTCGCCCCACTGGTTTGCGATGTATCTCTACCTCAAGTCGCTGTTTTCGATCCCGAACGAGACAAGCGCCATCTTCGACGGATTCAATCGGAAGATTAGAGAGGCCGAGCTCATCATAGAATCTCTCCAGTGGCTGAATCGTTCTTTTTCTATCGTACACATAGCCATTTCCGATGAAGAGGTGCATCGCCGTATAGATGACCGGAGGCAAGCTGAGGGGCGCTCAGACGACCACGTCGTTGGGGAACGCCTCGAGGAATACTATGAACATACCGCGCCAGCCATCGAGCTCTTCCGCAACGCTGGTGTCTTGATAGAGATAGACGGCGAGCGTACGCCGGAAGTAATTGCGAAAGACATCCGGACGGCGCTCAATCTGCCGGTACAGACGGAAGTCGCATGACGATAACTAACGATACCGAACGCATTGACCTTATAGAGGCAGGACGCCGGCTTGCCCTCGTTCTCGAGGCGCTCCGCGCTAAGGTCGCGCCCGGAGTCTCTGCGGAAGCTCTCGATGATTTTGCTGAGGCTATGATACGCGACGCAGGCGACACGCCCGCCTTTCTCGGCTATACGCCCGACGGCGCACGGCGACCCTACCCGGCGACGCTCTGTGTCTCTATAAATGAAGAGGTCGTGCATGGCATCCCGAACGAAGGGCCGAAAATTCTCAAAGAAGGTGACATCGTAAGCTTGGATCTCGGGCTCACGCACAACGGCATCATCGTCGATGCGGCGATTACGGTAGCCGTCGGAGAGATATCGGAGGAATCGAAGAAGCTTATGCGCGTCACCGAAGAAGCGCTCGGGGCAGGTATCGCGGCGGCGCGGCCAGGCAATCACGTAGGCGATATCGGGCACGCTATCCAAGAGGTCATCGAGCGCGCGGGCTTCACGGTCGTCCGGGACCTTGGCGGCCATGGGGTGGGGGAGCGGGTACATGAGGAGCCCTTCATCGCGAACTTCGGTCACCCAGGCACTGGCCCAGAGCTCCGGGAGGGCATGGTCCTTGCCCTCGAGCCCATCGCCTCGGCTGGGAAGGGGGCGGTCATCCTCGCCTCGGACGGCTACACCTACCGCACCAAGGACGGCTCCCGCGCCGCCCACTACGAGCACACCATTTTGATAGAAAAAGACGGTGCGCGCATCATCACAGCTACCTAGGGAGATATATACTACAGGAGGAGATTCATCTGAAACTGCTTGGTTGTAGCGCGGAAGGCAAAAAGAAATGCGCGCGCGACCGAGTGGCGAGCAGAACCGCATGCGAATCGGCATAACCCGATTGGGGAGCGATGGATGCCGGGGCAGTCACAGCTCCACTGTGCGTGTGCGTAGCCCAGGGCGCTCAAGGGGTAACCCGTTCTTACGGCGCGCATCTGCATCCGAAGTACGCAGAGATGAATCGACATCGCGCCGGGACACCCCGGCGCTTTTTTGCTATACTTCATCATCATGGCGCATCCGAAGAGTGAACGAACGCTTGTTATCGTAAAGCCCGACGGCATTCAGCGCGCTCTCATCGGGGAGATCGTGAGTCGCTATGAGCGACTTGGCTTGAAGCTTGTTGCGCTCAAAATGTTCGTTCCGACCGAGCAGATGATCGAGGAGCACTATCTCTTGGACCCGGAGTGGAAGAAAAATGTCGGAGAAAAGAATATAGCGAACTATGAGAAGAAGGGGGAGGAGCCGCCCTCGCGAGATCCGATTGAAGTGGGGAATCTGGTCGTTGAGCGACTGAAGACATACATGACAAGTGGCCCCGTCATAGCGATGGTCTGGGAAGGCGCTCACGCAGTCGAGCTCGTAAGGAAGATCACGGGCGGTACCGAGCCCAGGAGCGCGACCATCGGTACTATCCGCGGCGATTTCGTGCTTGATTCCTATCAGATGGCTGACGCAGATGACCGTGCTATACGCAATCTCATCCATGCCTCCGGTTCAGTTGCCGAGGCGCAGAAGGAGATTCCACACTGGTTCGCGGAGGGTGAGCTCATGAACTATCGCGTCCCGCATGAAGCGACCCTCTACGACCCAGATATCGCCAGTATCTTGAAGTAAGCCGCCTGCTCGGAGCTTGCCTGCGGTGAGCCGGTCGAACCCATCGAAGGGTTTTCCACACCCCTTGTACGCGGGCGGAGTTATAATCGGCGAGGAGTCGTTCCTTAAAAACGCAACTTGCCGATATCTCGGGAGTCTTAGTATTGGCGCGTTCTGGCAGAGTGCTTCGGCGTTCCGATGAGCGCGCTTCGGACACCCACCTGTGGCAAGAAAGTTGCAAATTGGAATGACTCCGTACAAAAGCCGCACCTATCGGTGCGGCTTTTGTACACTCTACACAGAACCATTTGGTATAGTAAAAGTATGAAGAGAGTGTATATCGTGCACGGTTGGGAGGGTGCTCCGACCGAGCCACAAATTTCTTGGATACGGTCGCAGTTAGAGGCCAAGGGATATGCGGTTGAAGCGCCAGCGATGCCCAACAGCGCAACTCCAGTCATAGAAGCATGGGTGCGGAAGTTACAAGAGGTTGTACAGAATCCGGACAGCGACACCTACTTCATCGGGCACAGCATCGGCGGACAAGCCATCATGCGATATCTCGCAGGGTTGCCACAGGATACCAGAATCGGCGGCGCTATCTTTTTAGCGGGATGGTTTGTTCTCAATAATCTCGAAGACGAGGAGGCGGAAAAAATCGCCAAACCCTGGATAGAGACCCCAATCGATTTTGAAACATTGAAAAAGAGAACGGACAACTACGTCGCGATTCTATCGGATAACGACCACTGGGTTCCCGCAGATATAACCAAAAGTATATTTGAGACGAAGCTCGGCGCCCGAGTGATCACCGAACACAATCAAGGACACTTCACTGCGGAAGAGGGCGTAACGGAAGTGCCAGTTGTAATTCAAGAATTAGAGAGAATATCAACGAAGTCCTGAGTATTATAGCCGAAATTTTCTTCGTCAATCAAGCGTATTTTTGTTGGTTTGAGACTATACCACGAGTCTCCCTGCAGTACGTCGTCAGTCTCTTGAGGTGCAGGTTTGCCACGCTTGGCCAAGTGTTTAAGCGCCAAATCATAGCGAACACCTTCTACCTTCGCCGCCGCACCTTCAAACTGAATTCCAAAATTTTGCTCCCCACTTCTAGTACTCGCCGTGATACTCCCAGCGACTCCACTGTTCTCCAAAACGGCTTTCGAATGTCTGCAGTCGGGATCGCTCATCCAATACAGGGTCAGATTTCCATCGTAAATAAATATGACATCAGCAACCCATACGCCCTTCTCGTCTTGGGTCGCAAGACTCATCAAGTGAGTGTTTTGTAGAACTTCAACCACTCGTGTCCTCAAATCCATATCCCGATGATATCAGAACGGGGCAGCGGGCAGTATACTACTTTGATGCGGCTAACGTTTTATGGCGGGGCAGGGAAGGTGACGGGCTCAAATTTCTTGGTCGAGGGTGATAAGGGGAAGGTACTTGTCGATTGCGGGCTTGAGCAGGGGGCTGATTTCTCTACCGAGAGCGTCTACGGCCCCTTCCCCTATAACCCGGCGACCATTGACGCGCTCGTCGTTACGCATGCGCACCTCGACCACGTGGGGCGGATCCCGAAGCTCGTCAAAGACGGTTTCCACGGGCGCATCATCATGACGCCAGCCACGCGAGACCTGGCGGCGCTCATCATGGAGGATTCTGTCGGGATTCTTGCTGAAGATGCCAAGCGTCGTGGCCTCCCACCCTTGTATGCAGAAAACGACGTTGCACGCGCACTCATGCTCGCCCGGCCACTTGACTATCATACCGAGAAAGAAGTAGCACCAGGCCTCTCAATCTATTTACGTAACACAGGGCATATCCTCGGCTCGGCAAGCGTGCGAATCAAGAATGAGGATGGGGACACGGTGGCGCTCACCGGCGATATCGGCAACTCGCCCTCGCCCCTCTTGCCCGACTGGGAGCCCATCACGGATGCTGACGCGCTCGTGATGGAGAGCGTGTACGGCGACCGACTGCATCCGCCACAAGCAGAGCGAGTAAATCGGCTCCGCGAGGTGCTTAAGGTTGCAATAGCAAAAGGTGGCGCGATACTTATCCCTGCATTCTCGATGGAGCGCACGCAACTCATGCTCTATGAGCTCTCCAATTTTTTTGCGGCTGGGACCTTGCCGAAGGTGCCGGTCTTCCTCGACTCACCGCTCGCTATCAAAGTTACGGCAGTATATGAAAAGTGGGGCCCGACTTATTTTAAACAGGAAGCTGAAGATGAGATGAAGAGGGAGGGGAGCTTATTCAATTTCCCCTTTCTCACGAAGACGATGCGGCGCGAGGAGTCGGAGAAGATAGCGGAGGTGCCGAATCCGAAAATCATTATCGCTGGCGCTGGCATGAGCCACGGCGGCCGCATCGGAGGCTGGGAGGCGAAGTACCTGCCGGACCCCTCGACGACCCTCATCATCGTCGGCTACCAGGCCCCCGGCTCGCCCGGTCGTCAGCTGGCCGAGGGTGTAAAGAGTGTTCGACTGGGCGGCCAAACAGTCGAGAATCGGGCCCATGTGGAGATACTCGAGGGATGGTCGGCTCACGCCGATCGCGATGGCCTCCTCGACTTCGCTCACGCCGCCCTCGAGGGTAAGCGTACGAAGGTCATCTTCACCGCGCTTGGCGAGCCCGCCACCTCGCGCTTCCTCGCCCAGCGCATCCACGACTACCTTGGCGCTCGCGCCATCGCCCCGACCGAGGGCGAGGTCTGGGAGATCTCCAAAGAGAAAGTCGAAAAAGTCTAGCCGACCTTCTTGAGAATGCGGGCGAAGAGCTCGGGGTGTTCGGCGGCGAACTGGGCGAGGACTTTGCGATCGAGCTCTATGCCACCCTTCTTGAGTTTATTGATGAAGGTCGAGTATGACTTATGGCCATTCTCGCGGATAGCGGCATTGAGCCGAACAATCCAGAGCGAGCGGAAGTCGTTCTTCTTGTCGCGTCGGTGGGCGAAGGCATAGCGGCCCGCCTTCATCAGGCCCTCGTGGGCCTGCTTAATCTTGGTCGAGCGACCATGACGGAAGCCCTTGGCCCGCTTGAGGATATTTAGCTTGCGCTTGTGCGCCATTATTCCGCCTTTGACTCGTGCCATAGAGAAAAATTTAAATGTTTAAATATTTAAAAATCATTTCGCGCCCGTACCGGGGAGGAAGCGGCGGCGCACACGTGCCGAGAGCACGAGCGAGACGTCTCGGCGCTTGGCCTGACGCTTGGCGCCACTCGCCTTCGCGTTGAAATGGTTCTGGCCCTTCACACGTGCAATGAGCTTGCCCGTGCGCGTGACACGGATTCTCTTGCTATACGATTTGTTTGTTTTCATTATGTTGTAGCCTGTGCCTTTTCGCGTTTCAGCTGGGCCGCCGCATCGCGCTCGATAATGCCCGCGAAGCCCTTGGGGCTCCTGGCGACCGGGTCGGCAACGCGGTACCCATAGGGGATGCGCGTCAAGAACTTCTCGAGACGTTCCTTGAGGAAGGCCTCGTCCATGCCCTTATAGCGACCCTTGAGGAAGAGCTCGGCCCGGACCCGGTGGCCCTCGGCGAGCCACTCGGCCGCCTTCCTCGCCTTGAGCATCATGTCGTTGTCGCCCGTGCCCACCTTGATCTGGACCTCTTTGGTCTCAGAGACCTTAGCCTTGGCGCGGACTGCCTTTTCCTTCTTGCCCCGCTCGTACTCGAATTTACCATAGTCAGCAATCTTCGCAACGGGTGGCACGGCCGAGGGCGATATCTCGATGAGGTCGAGCCCCGCCACCTTCGCCGCCGCGAGCGCCGCTTCAAACGGCAGGACACCAAGATTCTCTCCTTGTGCGCCGATAACGCGCAGTTCGCGCGCGCGAATCTCCTGGTTGATGTTGAGTCGTTCGGCTATCACTTGGTAGCGCAACTATAGCACACGCATGCGCATCGTGCTAGGGTTCTGTCCAGAGAACAGCTTTTTTGAAGGAGACATCGGATGCCAGCGCACCCTTACATTGGTATTACCGGATTTACCGACCGTCAGCAGGTGATTGAGGCATTCTTCCGTGTTCCCGATTATGCTCGTCGTCGGCTCATGGTCGGAGTGCTTGCCAGCTACAAGTCGTTGCGGTCCCTACCCATGCGCGAGCAGTGGGCGAAGCAAACGCCGCCATCAGACAAGCTGGGTAGCATATTCTTTGAGCATCCACAGGTTCTCAATCTCATCCACTACAGTGCTGGCGCAGCCGAGGACCACGACTTCGATCGTGACCTCATCGACCTTTCTCACCACGCCGGTTTGGCGCACCACGGCTTCCAGCTCAATATGGCATGGCCGAGCCCAACCGCGCTCCACAGAGTTCATGGGCAGGACTGGCTCGGCGGACTCACCATCGTTCTTCAGATTGGTCCCAGAGCTATCGCCCTCGCTGGCGGAACGCTTGAAGGTGTGGTCGATAAGCTGAAGCAATATACGGGTCTCGCTCAGTATGTCCTGCTCGATGGGAGCGGCGGACTGGGCAGAGCGCTCAATGTTGAATGGGCCCGGCAATATCTTCGGGCCTTCCGTGATGCGCGACTACCATTTTCGCTTGGTGTTGCCGGCGGACTCGGGCCGAATTCGATGGAGCCGGTTCAAGAGCTTATCGCAGAATTTCCAGACCTCTCGTGGGACGCACAGGGTCGTCTGCGCAATAGGGATCATGCGCTCAATACGATACTGGCCTGTGAATACCTTGATCTTTCCTATGCGCTCGTGCGCTAATACAAACGGCCGCCCTCCCGGGCGGCCGTTCCTCATTTCTGGTATGCTCGCGGCAGATGCAACCTTGAGAGGCGTGCTATGAGCACCATCAAGAAAATAGTGTTGACCGGCGGCCCCTGTGCGGGGAAGACCACGGCGCGAGCGTATCTGATGCAGAAGCTCGGCGACTTGGGCTACCACGTCATCTTCGTCCCCGAAGCGCCCACTCTCTTGCTTGAGAATGGCGTGAAGCCGGGCCCAGGCCTACTCTCGAAAGAATCGTTTCAGCAGATCGTGCTCGACCTCGCTCTCGCTCTCGAGGCGGGGTATGGGCGAGCTGCGGCGGCCATGCCCAAAAGTGCCAAGCCGGTCATCATCTGCGATCGAGGCATCATGGACGGCATGGCGTATGTCGAAGGGGATGGAACACGATTCATCAGTTGGCTGGTTGAGCGAGATCTGACCAGGGTGACTGCTCGGGATGCTCGGTATCACGGCATTTTTCATCTGCGCACGGCTGCTGTCGGTGCCGAAGCGTATTACACGCTTGCGAACAACCCAGCACGTTTCGAGACTCCTGAACAAGCGAGAAGTCGTGATCAATGCACGCAGGCGGTATGGATGGGACACCCGCATCTGCGTATCATCCCGAATACGGGCTCCTTTGAGCAAAAGCTCAAGCACCTGCTTGCCGAGATATGCGTCCTGCTCGGCATACCGGAGCCAGTCGAGACGGAACGAAAGTTTCTCGTACGTCCGGACTTCGACCCGAACGATCTCACCGCGCATGCGCTCATCGACATCGAGCAGTTCTACCTGTTCTCGAACGCTTTGAACGAGGAACTCCGATTCAGAAAGCGCAGTCAAAATGGTGATGCGACGTACTTCTCAACGGTCAAAAGGCCCGGCCCAGATCCGGCTTCGCGCATCGAGACGGAAGAGTTCATTACGGCGGAGCAGTACGAATTTGGCAAGCAGTTCATGCTGTCGGGCTCACGCTTTGTGCGCAAGCAACGGTATTGCTTCGTCTACGAGAACCAGTACTTCGAACTCGACGCAGTCATTGAGCCGAAGCTCAAGTATTGCTTACTCGAGCTCGAGCTTGCCGAGCCCGGCCAGGACATTAAGCTTCCGCCATTCTTGAATATCGTGCGGGAAGTGACGGGTGAAAAAGAGTGGAGCAATTTTGCCCTTGCCACCAGACCCTAATCTACGCGGCCGCCTTCCCAGGCAGCCGCTATCCTTTTATAAGCTGACTTGGCTCCGAGAGCTTTATCTCGGCGCGGCCCTGGTAGGAAGAGATGAGGCCGGTAAGTATGACCTTCTGTCCGGCATAGCGGGAGAGGTCGCCGAACTTCTTCACATCGTCAGCGAAGATGACACCCGAGAAGGGGCAGGATTTGTATGAGGCACAAAAGTCGAGGAAGACGGTGCCACTTGCGGCTGTATAGGCATCAACGAGTGTGCCGTGGACTCGTGCTCGCTCGCCAATATGATTGACTGCTTCGGTGTAGTTGATGTCGCCCGCAGATAGCGGAGCGGCCGCTTGCGCGGCCGCGTTCGTGCCCTTATAAGCGGCAAACAGCTTTTCCAATATGTTCGCATAGGTGGCTACTAGCGCAGGGTCAGTGCCTATTTCAAGTATCTCATCGTTGATGTTTGTTGCTGAATTCGTCCAGTTATAGCTACCAATGGCGTATGCGCTATCGGTGACAATTGCCTTGATATGCATGATGCCATTGCCGTCAGGATGTTTCTCCGTCTCTACCGGGATACCAGCGGCGACGAGTTCCGCGATGATGGGCTTGTCGTATGAGTTCGAGCTTTCGCCGGCGTCCACGAGCCCGCGCACCTCGATACCGCGCTTCTTTGCCGCTACGAGCGCATCAGCCACATCTTTCAGTGTGAATTCGTATATTGCGAAATAGATATGTGTCTTCGCGCCCTCAATCAGCGCGATTATCTCCTTATCATTCTGCTTCTGATCAAGCGAGTACACCACGCGCGTTGAGCCCGCATGCGGGGCGCTAACAGTTACGGCAGGGATTTCCGGCGCGGCAGCTGCCGCGCCGCCTCCACCAAGTGTGTATCCGCC
>JGI1358J11329_10003703_pt1 | contig 11270 bp, 7 predicted proteins | sample Subgroupgradi54m_FD_11329 | JGI IMG/M metagenome (IMG submission 11329)
AATACGGGGTTACCAGCGTAGATTTGCGCTGGTAAAGCGCAAATGACAAATCAGGTCAGAGCCATCAGGCCGCCAAAAGTGGCGAAGTTAAGTAGAAACGCTGGCTCTCAGAAGCATTCACCACTACTATTGCGTTTCCGAGTTGTGTCGCATCACTGCAAGAAGTGCCCGCACCAATTGAGGATTTTTGCATTGTGCTGAGCGAAACGTCCTTATTGGAGTTACTTGGAATTTCCGCCTGCGAAACAGTTCCAAGCAGTACTGTAACGCCCTGTGACTGTCCACTCCCAGTAACAGGTTTTGCCACGGCCCCTGTCGTAGAACCAGTTCCGGCAACTGCCAAGCCAGTTATGGGATTGGCTATTTTTTTCCCGGAACAGTCTTTTGGACAGCTTTGCCCTTCACCTGCCTCGCAAATACTGTTCCCACACACTGCAACCGGGGTATTTGAGCTTGTTGCCGAAGCGCTGGGTGATTGACTTGTAATAGGCGGAGTTTTAGCCTGACTGCCCGCAACAACTGGCGCGGGGCTTGGAGATATGCTGCTTTGCGCGCTCTGGCTGTTGTTTGCCACTGGAGAATTTCCATTCGAAACCGGCACGCTAGGAATTGCCGGTGTTGCAGGTTGAGGAACTTTGCTTGGAGATGCACTTGCATTGGAGCCTGTTGCTGGCAAAGGCAAGGTGCTTTGCGAAAGAACCGGTGGCGCTGAAACGAGCGGTGCCGGATTTTGATTCACAGAACCTGGATTAGGATTTGTTGGTGGACCTGAAGGCAAAGCGGGCACAACAGAAGGGCTTGGCAATGTATTTTGTGGCGGAACAATGCGGTCTTCAGTGGCATCCGAAGAAGATGAAGGGCTGCTCGAAACTGGCGCGGCTGCAGACGGATTGCCGGATTCTGCCGGCGCACTTTCATTCTCTGTTGTGGCTGTTTGTGGCAGAGGCGTTTGAACTATAGCAGTTGGCGATTCGCCCGGTGAATAAGAAGGGCTGGGTGATGCGGAGCCTGCGAAGAGCGGGGAAACTATTGTGGCGAGCATTAGCCATAATATGAAAAGTGACTTGCAAGCCTTTTCTTGGGAAAAAACGTTCCCAAGGTTGCGTTCCGCATAATCATTTGAAGCCAATTGTCCCTCCATATTACCTATTTGCCATTAGGCGATTAAAAAATCGGCAGTTGAACGCCAATCAACTAAATAGTTGATTATTTTGAGGGTGCGGATTGCTCAAGGGCATCTTCTGGAAAATCAGCTGTTGTTTTAGTTTACGTTAGGGTTCGCCGGCTTGTTGGCCTGGCTTGCCGTGGATGAGTATTCGCCGCAGTTGGCGTTGAGTGCGACCTCGATTCTCACGCTCCCATCGGTTTTGTTTAATGCCTTTATCGCAAGGTTATTCTCCAAATCATAGAATGGCCTGTCCTCGAGGATGGCTATTTTGCGCTCCGCGCCGGTTTTGTTGGCCGTTTCCTCGTTTCTGGTCTGGAAATGTATCAGCAGGTTGTCAATGGCATTTGGGTTATCTGTATATGTTTGCCCGCTCAAATACAATATCGGTCCATCATAAACATCTGTTGCGGGCAGGTTCAAGCTACCAACTGTGTCATATCCATTGTTGTAGCCTTTCTTTTCTCTGTATTCAATCGTGTAGCTAATCGGGTTTCCCGTTGTCTCGTCCGTCCCAAGAGGTATTTTGAGCGCCACAATGCCCTGCTTGGAATCGATGTTATTTAGCGTGTAAATGCCGCTTTTAGTGACGGTTTCCACCTTTCTCGCATTGTTATTGGTTAGCCAGCCAAACGTTATCTGGTTTGCGACAGTATAGCTTCCGCTATCTAAACCCGTATATACTGAACCCATTGGGTCAACCATTTCAAAAGAACCTCCTGCAAGTTGGCAATTTCCAAAGCCTGTTCCGTAAGCATAATATTGACCTATAACACAACCAGCACCGCTATTGGTATGTGCGCCCAATGAGTGATTTGCTCCCATATTGTGGCCTATTTCGTGTATAATTGTGTTGGAATTTAAAGCCACGGCACCGCGCATAATGTTCGGGGTGATATATATTTCTCCTAGTGTGTAATGTTGTATATTAGAGAATTTTCCGGCATCGACGTCAACTTTTCCTAAGGTGCCGCATGCTGTCCCGCCATTGCAGTATCCAAAGTAAGTGCCGTTTCCCATTGGCTGGCCCTTGACCCTCTCGTCGACATTGATTATCGCAAATACATCTTTGAGGTTTATGCCCTTTTCTTCGATGAGTGCGAGTTGTTTCTCTGAACTTGTGTATGTCTTATCAGGGCTTATGTAACCCCAGCCGCCCAAGTTATAGAAATCATAATCGCTTATTTCGAATTCCATAACCTGGAAGCTCGGGTCGAGCGGCGTTGTGTCCTGGAAGAACTTTTTCACGTTTGCAAGGATGGCGTCCTGGTTTATCATGTATTTCTGCTGCTCGCCCGGCCTGTGGCTGTAGACAAGCAGGAACTTCTTCGGGCCGATGTTTTCGTTCGGGGTTGTGGTGCTCTTGAGCGCGATGCCGGTGCTTTTTGAGCTGTCCATCACCACAATGTTGCCTATTGCAACGCCCTTAATTTCCATTCTCTTGCCGGAAACCGCCGGAAGCCTGGAATAGTCCGTCGCGCTTATCGCATATCTCATCTTTGCGGTATTGAGCTGGTAGGTTAGCGGCTCTTTGGCCTGCCCATCCCCGCCCGCATACTCCTCGCCGAAGTGGGGGCTTTCCGTAATCGTGACCATTATGTTGCCGGTGAGCGTTGCATCGCTTTCAATTTCCTTTGCAAGCTCGGGGTCGGTGTTGCGCGGCGCCCTGCCAGCAATCGAGTATTTGAGAAACGCAGGCGGGTTTGTTGCTGCCAGTTCCATCATAATTGCCTTGCGCTCTTTTGCCTTTGCAATCGTTGCCTCGCTAGCCTTTGCTGCGCCCGCAGCGGTTGTGGTTTGGATAGCGCCGGGCGCGAATTCCGGCATGCCAAGCAGCTCATTGGTGAGTTGGCCTGCGCTTCTCTCGGCCTGCGAAGTGTCAGGCAGGCCGGTTTTCCCGGCAGAGGCTGCCCTCGCCCCCCCTGTAGCGCCGGGCTTGAATTCTGAGAGCTTGATGGCGGCCTCGCTGTAGCCTTCGCAGATGTTCTTTGCCTTGGCTATTTCCTGCTTTGTCATTCCGGCGAATGGGTTTGGCTTGCACGCCCCCGTGGCCTTGTCGCATCCGCCGGGGCAGCTTATCTTTATCCAGCCATAAGCGCTATCGCCGGTGCTTGAAGATGCCGCGCCGGGATCGGTTTGGGGTGTTTTGCAGTAGTGCTCGACTGTCGAGTCAACAGTCCTGGTTGCCGGTGTCCCGCCATTGAGTGTGTCTGTGACGCAGTAGTCTGGCACGGCCTGGGTTGTGTCGTCCGCATTTTTGAACGTCACAGCGCCGGGCTTTCCTGAAAAGACGCCATTGTCGCTGTCACTGCAGATTGAAGTGTTGGCTATCTCCTGCCCTTCCCAAAGCGTTGGCGGGGTTGGCCTAACTGCCGGGTTCACCCTTGTCGGGATTGACGGGATTTTGGCGGTGCCTGTTGCAGGAACCTTGGCATTCGGGCTGCCGGTGTTCTGCTTGCTGATTTCCACGCCCTTCCCCTGCGTGTTTGCCAAGAGAAGAGAAATCCCGTTATTCAGGATTTTCCCAAGCGCCAGTATGGGCGTTGGGAGGGGAAAAATCGTGAAAGGGAAGTCCGCAATCATTGCCGGAATTTTATCGATAAAAGGGCTTGGCGATGGTGAAGAGTAATCTGCGCCGGCGCCTGGCAATGCCCCATTTCCTGCCAGGGCTTGCTGTGATGGGCTCGCGAAAGGCGATGTGCCAGCTTCCTTGGCCGCCGCGGACTGGCCCTGCGAACCTGCCCCGGTGCCGCCCGAGCCAGGCGAAGTTGCCAAAGCGCTTGCGGCTGTCGGGGATGGGCCTTGGGATTTGCTTCCATTCCCTTGGTTTTCCGGGCCAGGGGACGTTGCGCCTTCGCCTTGCGGCAAAGCCTTGGCACAATCAATTGAGCAGATGATTACTTCGCCATTTTCGCAAATATTGTTCCCGCATATTGCAACGGGGGTTCCATGTCCCTGCTCTTGGGATGAGGAGAGTCTTGTGTCAGCCGGGGATGAAGAGCCATTGCCGGATGAGGCGGGCGCAGGGTTTGCGGGCACACTCTCATTTGGGGTTTGGGGAGAATATGCGGAAGTGGATGGCGCCGCGCTTGTGGAAGGGCTTGTGTGGGAAGGGGAAGCAAGTACGGTTAAAGCGAGAGCCGGAGCCTGATAATAAGAAGGTGCGGAATCATCATTCGGGGTTGGGGAATACGAGTTTTCGCCGGCAGCGCCAAGAGTAAGGAAAACGATAAAAACTATCGCAAGTGAAATCCATGCAAAGTTTTTTTCCATATTCTGCCTTCAAAACCGGTTCTTCCGGATTTGTCCCCACTAAGTATATTATGATATATGTGCACTTTGCCTGACATATACCTGTTTTGGGATATTATTAAGCTATCTTTCGTTTCACTAATTGAAGTTAATTTGTTAAAAATGGCGTTTTTTCCCATTTTGAAAAAACACGGCAAAATTTGCGATTTTGGACCGCCAATTTCATGACGCGCTCGTGCCGATTTCGCCGATTCTTCTTGCGAGTTCCGAGATTTTTTCCTGCTTGGCCTTATCGCACCATGCATTGATTCCGGTAAGGGTTGCGGTTTTGCCGCCGCTTATAATTGTAAGGTTCACGCTCGGCGCATCTGCTATGCATGTTCTCGTATCTTGCCGGGTGATTGTGAAAAAGCCCGAGTCCTCCGCGAGTTTTTTTAGCTCCCCGATATTTTCCGAAAGCAATGTCCTGCTTTTAGCCGAGACGTTTCCTCCCGAATCCTTTTCCTCGACCGTCACGCTGCCGTTGCCGTCAATATAGGTGGTCTTCCATTTGGGGTTTGGCGCAAATCCTGGCACATCGGTTTTCCTTATGTAAAAATCATGCTGCGCGCAGGGTGCAAAATCGCAAAAAGGCCCCGCTCTTCCAATCGCCGTGCCGTCGGGGCATACCATTGCCTCCTTGGTGCAGGCCGCGGCGCCGGTGCCGTTTAGCAGCTTCCAGCCAAGCGATTCCATTTTTGCTGAATCGGACCTGGCAACAAGCACTGCGACCCTATCGCCGCGCGGGCATGAGCATGCGGCGCAGACGACATCATATACTTTTTTGGAGGCGATTTCTAATGCCTTGATTCCTTTCTCCGCATCAAGCCATGCCTTTATTTCTCCGGAGTCCGAACCATATTTTTTTGTTTGCCCCTGTGCCCACCGCTCCCATGGGTTTGTGCCGCACTGTGCAGGCTCGTAGTAGAGCCAGAACAGCCCGTTGTGCGGGGCAATCCTCGAAAATTTCACTTTCGCAATTTGCGCTCCCGCATCTATTGAGAGCAGCTGCGCGGTGTAATATGTGAGGAAATCAGCATCAGGTGCCGTGGCCTGCCCGAGGAATATTTCAGCCGAGCCGTTCGCATCGCTTGCAACAAGATTAGCCCCCTGCTCGCCCGCCCATATGCACTGCGCGCCCGGCTTGCATGTGGAATCGGAAAAGGATTTTGCCCCGATTTTTAGCCCGGCCCCGGAATTTGTGTATATGCCGCCCTGCCTTATGGCGAGCTCATCGCCCAATTTGAATTCCTTCTGCTCAGGGCCGGTGATAGGCGGCGTATTATTGGCATTCCCAGGGCCTGTGCCGGTTCGCCCGTCATTTGGGGCGTTCGAGCACCCGAAAATGAGGAATAGAAGGGAAAGGGCCAGAAAAATGCCGAGAAGTTTTTTCATCGCTAATATCTGCCCTTTAAAATATAAAAACCTTCGGATTGAAATTTGGGCGGCCAATAGGTTTTTTTTATAAGAAGAATGGCTCCGCTTTAATTGAATGAAAAAAATAATCGCGCTTTTCCTCTTTTCCATTCTCGCGCTCGGGTGCAGTTTTCCCGCAGGCCGCCAGCCCATGGACAATGCGGGGGATTGGAATGGCACGCAGGAGCAGTCATACCTTCGCGAGCAGGCACGGGCAGTTGCGGATGATTTTTTTTCGGCGATGAAGGCGAAGGATTTTCAAAGGGCGCTCTCGCTCACAAGCCCGAGGCTTTTTGAGGGCTATAGCAAGGCGCAGTTTGAGGGCCTGTTCAAAATCATGAGCACGCGGTTTGGCGAGCCGGAAAAATTCGAGCTGCTCGATTTTAAGGAAGTGCAGGAAGGGAATGTCCACGAGGCGTGGCTCGTCTACCGCATAAGGTACAACTCCGGGGACGCGAACGCGACGCTTTCATTTTCAATTCCGGAAAATGGCGGAAAGTTCGAGCTGAGCGGAATCGGGCTAAAGCCATATGGAATGCAGCAGCCCTTCGTGCCGGCGCCGCACCAAAATCCATGATGCATCAGGGCGGCAAATTGCCGCATTCATTTTTTTTGCGCCACAGCGCGATTGCGGCAACCGCCCCGATAAATGTCATCACATGCCCTGCAATGTCTGGCGGGGTTTGCTCATAGCGCAATTCGATTTCCCCATACCCGTACACTAACATGAAGTAGGGCGATGCGCGGTAAATGTGCAGGGGCGAACCGCTCTGGTATGCGCGCCAGTTCGGGAACTGTGAAATTTTTATGAGCACGGGCACGCTCTTTTGCGAGTCGACAAAAAATTTGATGCGCTCCATTGTCTTGCTCTGCTCGAGAATTTTCACGCCCTCCTTTCCGCTGCCGGCAAAGCCCGGCACGGGCTCATCGACAAGTTCGCCCTCCCCGGCGCGCCCTGAAAGGAACCACTCTGTGACCTCGTTTTGCCACTTGTCCTTTTCGGCATAGCGCGGGGCGGAGCGAAGGACCGAGATGATGCCCGTGTTGTTCGCGGCATAGAGCGAATATGGGTATTGGTGCATCTGGCCGGCATTGTCCTTGATGTAGGGCGTGAAAACATTTGCCGCCATCAATTTCCATCCTGGAAGCGGCGAGGAGGAAGTGAGCACGTATTTTATCCCAAGCGCCTCGAGCTGGCCGGGTATTAGCGCGAGCCGCGCGCCCTCGCCCATTGAATCGATGCGCCTATCATCGGTTACCACGCCCCAGTTCAGGTTTGCGGAATCGAATTCGCGCAACAAGTCGAAGGCGTAGCGCGAATTTTTCGATGAGTCCGAAAAAAGCCCCACAACCCCGTGGCTGCGGCTCTGCACCGCGACCATTTCGGTTAATTCATGCACATTCGACTGCCTTTGCGGAGGGGCGTTCACCAAAAGCCTGCCGTCAATTTCAAACGGCAGGGGCGCGATTTTTTTTATTATCGAATAGCCTTCCGGGTGCAGCCCGGTTAGCGTGAAAACGGAGATGGCGGCAAGGCAGAGGCAGGCGGCGTGCACAATTTTGTTCTCGCCCCTGAAAAATGAGAGCAGGGCAATTGGCGCCATAAGGTATACAAGCATTGTGAGGCGGTAGAAGTGCACCGGCAGCTTGAGGGCATCGCCTATCACGCAGGCCAGAAGGATTGCGAGCAGGAAGAGCAGCGGCTCATGTGCGCGCCGCTCTTTTTTCCGGCGCGCGAGAAGGATTATCCCAACGGTTGCCGCGAGAAGCTCGAGGCTGAATGCCATTTTCCCTATGTGGCTGATGGCGAGGTAGCCGATTTTTGCAACCATCGGCACCGACCAGAATGCGGTGAGAAAGAATGCGAGCAGAAGATGGCTGCCGAGGTAGAGCGCGGTTTTTGTTCCCGGCCTTGAGAGGAAGAATGCGATGGAAATGAAAACGGCGGCAAAGCCCGTCCATGTGTGCGCGAGTATTGTGAGCGCGAGCAGAAGGGATGGAATCGCGAGCTTTTGCGAATCAAACGAGCGCCTAAGCGAACCGAAATAGAAAAAGAAGAGCGGGATAGAAAGCGCCTGTGCGACAAACCCGACCCCGAATGTCGCGTTGATGTTCCCCCCATAGTCCCCGTACGGGAACGCGAATAGCAGCCCGAACATTAGCAGCATAATCGCCGCGGAGTTGTTGCGCGAAAAGCCAAACGAGCGGCTGAAAAAATAAAACGAAACGGGAGTTAGCAGCAACGTGAGCGCGAGCACGCACTTGAACGCCACATCCGTGGGAAGGGCGAGCGCAAAAATTGAAGTTAGGTATGGGTAGAGGGGCCCGTAGAACTGGCTTTGCGCAAAGCCGAAGAAAAAGTACGGGTTCCACCCAATCGGGGAGGGGAAAAGGTAATTTGCGGTATACCACGAGGATGCGTACATTCCCGCCATGTCATAGTTGTAGAGGTTGTTTTGCAGGAAAAATGGGGCGAGAAGGGAAATCATTATGTACGAAAAAACAAGGGCGAACGCGGCAAGCGGGAAAGCGTTCCCCATGGCAAATTTTTTGGCCCCGGAAAATTTTGCTCCCGCCCCGGCCGGTGTTCCGGCTGGTGAATCATTGCCCATAGCCACATATTTTTCACAAAACAATATTATTCCTACCGGACACGCGGCTTTTCGTTTTTTCCCGGTTTGCGGCTGCCAATTGCGATGAATGCGCATGCCCCGATGCCGGCGAGCGTGAGCGCATGCCCAAGCGTGTCGCTCCAGGTGTCCTCGTACCTGAGCTCAATCTCGCCATTTCCATAGACAAGCATGAAGTAGGGCGATGCCCTGTAAATGTGCAGCTCCTTTCCTCCGCTGTAGGCGCGCCAGTTCGGGAACTGCGAGATTTTTATGAGCACGGGCACCGGCCCTGTGGAATTTACCCGGAACCTTACCGTTTCCATTGACGGGCTTTGCCCAAGAATTTCCACGGTTTCGCTTCCATCACCTTTCATGGGCGGCACCTGTTCATCGACAAGCACGGTCTTGCCAACCTGCGGCGAGAGGAACCAGTCCGCCGCCTCATTTTCCCAGTTTTCCGGCGCGACCCTGCGGGGGACGAAATCAAGCACCTCGATTATTTTGGCATTGTTTGTCCTGTACAGGGAATAGGAATACCTGTCCGGGTCCAAAGGCTTGCCGCCGATTAGGTAAACCGTGAAAATTTCCCGCTCAAGCGCCCACCCCTGCAGCGGGGGCGAGGATGTTAGCACATACTTTATCCCGAGGCGGGCGAGCTGGCCTGGCACGAGCTGCTTTGCCTGCCAGCCCATCGAATCCACCCGCCCATCATCGGTGGCAACCCCCCAGTTGGGGTTGTTGCCGTCAAGCTCGCGGGAGAGGTCGAAGGCATACCTCGAGTTCCTCGAGGATTCCGAGAAAACCCCGACCACGCCCGGCAGCCGGTTGCCCATGGCCGCCATTTCGGGGAACTCATGCATATTCGACTGCCTGCCAAGCGGCGCATCAACAATGGTCCGCTCATTCAATGCGAGGTATGCATTCCTATCCGGGCCATTTGGCCGGTCCATGGCGGGGCCGGGTCCAGGAATTTGCAGCGGGGGGAGTTTTTTCACTATCGAGTACCCTTCAGGATGCAGCAGCCCTGAGAGGGAAAAAACCGCGGCGAAGGCAATCGCAACCGCCGCAATATGCAAGGCCCTGTTCCTCGCGCTAAATTTCACGAATGTGAAAAGGACAATGGGCCCCATCAGGTAAATGAGCATCGTGAACCTGTAGAAGTGAACGGGCCAGCCAAGTTCCTTTCCAATGAGCGCGAATGCGAGGATTGCGAAAGCGAAAAAAAGCGCCGGCGATAGCGCCTTTTCATTTTTCCATCGCGCCAAAAGGATTAGAATGGCGCCTGCCGCGAGCAGCTCGGCGTTCCATGCGAGGTTCCCCAGCTGATTCACGGCCGCATAGCCCATTTTCGCGGCCGCGGGCACGGCCCAGAATGCCGTGAGCAGGAACGCGAGCGCAATGTGCGCCGCGAGGAATGCAAATGTTTTTTTATCCGGTCGCGCCATGAGGAACGCGAGCGGGACAAAAAGGCCGGCCACTGCGCTGAGCGTGTGCGAGAGTACGATGAGCGCAAGGAGGATGGACGGCGCGAGGATTTCCATGCGAAAGAATCGGGCAAGCCAAAAAAAAATGTTTTTGCCGTTTTGTTTTTTTTGCGCGGCAACTTTTTTGCCCCGCGTATTTTCCTCCCTGTTTTCAAGCGAATCCGTTTTCCTCTTCAGGCTGCCGAAATAGAAAAAGAAAAGCGGGAGCGCGAGCGCCTGGCTGACAAAGCCCGCCCCGAAAGTCGCGTTGATGTTTCCGCCAAAGTCCCCATCGGGAAAGGCGAATAGCAGGCCGAACATCAGCAGCATTATTGCCGTGGAGCTGTTCCGTGAGAGCGCGAAAGAGCGGCTGAAAAAATAAAACGAAACAGGCGTCAGGAGCAGCGCGAGCGCGAGCACTGTTTTGAACGCAGCATCAATTGGCATCGCGAGCGCGAGGATTGATGTGAGGTAGGGGTAGAGCGGGCCGTAGAACTGGCTCTGGGGAAAGCCGAAGAAAAAATACGGGTTCCAGCCAATCGGGTTCGGAAAAAGGTAGTTCGCGGTGTACCATGATGAAAAGTACATTCCTGACATGTCGTAATTGAAGAGGTTGTTGTGCTGGAAAAAGGGCACAAGGAGGAAAAAAAAGGTGTACCCGAGCACAAATGCGAAGGCCGCAAGGGGGTAAAAATTTTGCGCGGCGGTTTTCCATTCCCCGGAAGCCCGAATTTTGGCCCAAAAACCGCCTTTTTTTGCAATTGCCACGCATTCTCTGTAAAAGGACTTTTTTATAAAAATAACGTGCCTTTTAGATTCATGCAAAATTTTGCGGCGCGCCTTTTTCTGCTCACTATTCTTGCGCTTCTGCTCTCCTCAATAGTTTTTGCGCCTGCGTCATCAGCCAGTGTCAGCACAATTCCGGGGGGCGGAACAGTCACTTTCTTCGTGTGCGCTTCCGGATACGCATGCAGCACCAGCCCCTGCACTGTCGATTCAACATGCAACCCTGTTTGCGGGGACAACATAAAAGTTACCGAAGAAGCGTGTGATATAGTCAGCGGCGTTTCTTCAGGGTGCGGTTCCGAGCAGGTATGCAAAAGCTCCGATTGCACTTGCATGGTTGTAGACCCTTGTGCGGCCGGTTCATGCTATGCTTCCTGCCCTGCCGCTGCCCCCCTCACGGTCACCGGCGACACATGCAATACCAATTTTGTGGCCGGCCAGGTTTGCTGTGTTGCGAGAGACCCGTGCGGGACAGGAACTTGCGTTGCATCCGGCACAGCCTGCCCTGCCGCGAACCCAACCAGTACCAGCACGGTG
>JGI1358J11329_10003725_pt1 | contig 11220 bp, 9 predicted proteins | sample Subgroupgradi54m_FD_11329 | JGI IMG/M metagenome (IMG submission 11329)
GAGCTGGGTTAGATTTGCCTTGAATAAAATAGACACGAGCGATCTGGTAATGAGTATTGGGAATTTTAGAATCAAGTGCTACAGCTTGTTTATAGAACTTTTCAGCTTTTATAAGATTATGATTTTTATGATACCAAAGCCCAACGTAAAAAGAGAGTTTGGCATTGTCTTTTCCTAAAAGAGCCGCGGCTTTAACCAGAATTTCCGACACCTGCCTTTGCGGCCCCAGTTTTTCTGCCAAGTCAAGCGAGGCTTGAGCGAGGGGCAAACGAATGATTATAATTGCCGTAATAAACACCATTACCGCCCCAAGCATCAATAGAGAAAATTTTTGCTTATAAAAGAATTTTCGAAATTTCTTAATATATTTTAACATCTTTAGCTTTATTATACTCTTTAAGAGCTAGATAAGCGATATCCGAACTTGTCCACAACCATGGTGAATTTGGCTCATTTTTTGAAATTTTTTTGTAATGCTCAAAATACAAAAGTTTTATCGATCTGTTTTAATTTTTTCAGATATTCTTATTTCTTTTTCGGCTTTTTTAATATCGCCTTTTCTAGAAAAAGCTATTGCTTTAACTATATGAATAGACGATTCTAACTCTTCACGGTTTGAGCCTTTAATAAAAGTTTCTGCCAATTTTTCGTTTTGAATGGCCCCATCATTTTGTCCAAAAAAAAGATGGACTCTCGCCTTAAGATGATAAATTGGCGCAAGATCAAGACAAATATAATTTGAGATATAATTCTTTTTTTCTGTTCCTAACAATTTAATTAATTTTTCAAGCGCCTCTAGTGACTCGCGCTGATGATTCAAATATTTATAATTTAAACGAGCTAAATTATAGTGAGCAACCAGCGGTTCATTTGGATATAATTGAATAAAACTTGCATAAAACACGGCCGCTTCTTTAAAGCGCCCGTGTTTTTCACAATCCCGGGCTAATTTTAAAATTATATTTGAATATAATTTTAGGTCTTCACCATTAACACCTTTGATCATTTTTCCTGAAGTGCTAATTCTTTTCCAGATTTTCCAAATCGCGCCTCATTGCCGCCGATTGATTCTCACTAACAAAAGCCGCGCGATATTGCTCAATTGCTTTAGCGGCTTTTACTGTTTGTCCAGTTTTAATATACCCCCAACTTAAAGCGCTCCGGCAAGCCCGATCGGGAAAGCCAGCAGAAAAAACAATGTTCTTCCCGTCTTTTAACAATAACTCCACTATTTCCACGGCTTTTTTATAATTTTTCTTTGGCGCATAGACAGCATAAATTTCTGCTAATGCGCAATCGGCAGAAATATCCTTGCCGTCCTTTCTTAATATTTCCAGTTCTTTTTCTGCTGCGATTAATTGGCCGTCTTTGCCCAAAGCGCTTGCTAAATTTAAACGCAAACTTGTTAATAAAATCTGTTTCTCTAAATCCAGTTCTTTTTGCACTTTACTAAACTCAATCAGCTCAATCCCCTTTTTAGCAGAATCTATGGCAAGCGTACTGTCGCCAAAGAAAAGATAAAGCCTGGCTAAAAGATTAAAAACGGCGGCTTGATCTGCTTCACCTACTTTAACGTCTTGGACTTTTTCTATAAGCGAAGATAATTGCTTAAGTAATTGGGCGGCCTCTTCCGGCTTATTAAGGTTTTGATAATTTAGAAAAGCCGCCCTGTATTGAGAAGTTAGGGGCGCGTTTGGATATAATGCCGCAGCTTCTTTATAATAATTAACCGCTTTTTCAAATTGTTTTAACTGGTCATAGGTATATGCAAGACCGTAAAGAGTGCCGTAATATATTTCTTTATCTTTATCCTTAACGCCTAAATTAAGAGCGGCTATAAAATTATCTTCGGCTAAATTATATTGAGACCTGGCAACATAAATTCTTCCTAAATATGAATATATTATAGGATTTTTAGTATCTGCGAATTTTGCTAAATTAAGATAACTTTTGGCTGAAGATAAATTTTTACCAACATATTCTTCAATACCCTTATTAAGAAAAAACGCTGAAACGGGTAACCTGAAGTAAAAAAGGCTGCCGATAATAAACGCAAAAACCGCAAGCACAACAAACGATTTTTTCAGATTTTTGCCTTGCCAAAAAAGAATCATTTATAATCCTTAAGATTAACTAATGTCGCAAGACGGGCGCGGGCCTCATTTGAAATGCGTTCTTGCCAATTGCCGGCCAATTTTTTAGATTCCGGCCGCAAGCTTATATAGAATCCGCCCGCGCGCAGAAGATACGTTTCTTGTTCGTCTTTTTTAACCTGTTTTTCAAGAGCTTTAAACTCCAAATCAACCGTGTCGCCGGGAATCGTATGCAGATATCTTGCATCTTGATTTAAAATCAAATTGGAAATATCCGCTTTTAACCGATTATGATAAGCGCGTTCAAGAGTTAAATGTTCGGTATGACAACTGACTTCATGGGGTTCCCTAGTTAGCCCTATAAAATCTATATAATGCCGTTTTGTGGAAACAACTTTTAACTCTAGATTACCGTTATTTAAAACCGCTTCTCTGGGTAATTCCATAATTTCAGAGCTGTATTTCCAAGTCCTTGGATATATTGTGCTTATATGACACCAGTCGCCGTTATAAGATTTATAAAATACTGGAAAACATCTATAACTACTACTAGCGCCACTTGAACTACAATTACTAAGAGCAAAAAGCGGTGCTAATAAGCCAGTTGAAATATTTTTTCTTAAAAGAAACAATCCAAAAACAATTAAGGCCGAAGTTGCTGCTTTAGCGACAATTTTTGATTTCACAAAATTGACGGCAAAAAATTTAGCTTGCTCCAAAACTGTATTATTTTCATCCAAAATCCAGTCGCGATATTTGGACTTTATAATTAAATAAAATTTTTCGCCCGGTCGCAGACTGTTAAAATTAAGTGAAATATAATCATTAGAATTCAAAAATAATTCATTATCTTTATCTTGGTCCTTCCAAAGTTGAGATGAGTTTGCAAAATTAATTTTTTTTCCATTGCTAACATAAACATCGTCCGGTTTAACCAATAATTTTTCTAAATTATTTTTATCCAAAAGATGAAACTTGCGATATTCGGAATCAACAATAATTTCGGTATTTTTGGGGTGAATGACCCTAATTAAATCAAGCCAGTTCAAAAAACTTTCTTCCGGCTCAATTTCCTGAATTTGGAATTTCAACTTTCCGTTTTCCGGCTTTATCTCAGTTTGAATTTTATATAGATCCGGAGAAACTTTTCCTGATTCATATTGCTTTTTAGCAAAAGAGAGATCAAAAAAATGACTTTGGGGCTTGCCGAATAAAAAATCGTTTTCTAAAGCATACTTAAGGCCATTCCAGACGGCTAAAAACGGTGTTGAAGTAGGAGGCGGAGCATCTGCTTGCGCAATATTAATCCCTAAAAGATCCTTTTGTTCCTGGGCCCAGCTATCTCCTTTAAACAATTTCAAAACAATTAATAAAACCCATCCAAAAAGCAGAAGAACTGTTAAAAACAGTACCCGCGGCCATTTACCAAGATGCCAAAAAAAACTTGTTTTTTTCATATAATGTTTTTGCTATTATATTAATAATATAATAGATTAGAGAAAAAAGAAATATTATTATCCACAACTTGCGATACTAAAATGGACCCCTTTTTCGATTATTTTAATCAGGAGCGCCCCGAAATAAATTCGGATGATTCAAAGTGGCCTGCAGAATGGAAAAAGATAGAATTCAAAAACTATCCCCGCTTTCCTAAAATTAAATTGCCCAAACCCCGCCTTGAACCGGTTAATCTAAAGGATGTGATTACCCAAAGAAGTTCGGAACGAACCTTTTTAAAAAAACCATTTTATATAAGGCAAATTTCCAATCTATTTTTTTATTCCTGCGGTATTGTAAAGAGAAAAAAAGAAATAAATAAAAGCCACCGCGCCTATCCGTCTGGCGGAAGGCGTTATCCGGTAGAATTATATTTAGCCATTTTTTCCCAAGACGAAATCGAGCCCAATAAAAACACTCTTAAATCAGGACTTTATCATTATAATGTGCTAACGCACACTCTGGAAGAAATACTGAATGAAAAAAGATTTCCGGCATGGGAGGAAAAATTAAAAAACACATTGCATTATGATTTCGCCAAAAAAGCCGGCGGCATTATTTTAATGACCTGCGTTAAACATCGTGCGTCCATAAAATACGGCAACCTGGCTTACAAATTTGCATTGCTGGAAGCGGGCCACATTGCTCAAAATATTTATCTTTTAAGCCGCACTAATGGGATCGGGGGTTGTTCTTTGGGCGCCGTTAATGAAAAGGTTATCCACGAGCTTCTAGACATAGACGGCACCGGCGAATGCATGCTTTACGCATTAGCGATTGGCAATATCAGCAAAAAATAAAAAATGGAATATCAAAAATCGGAATCCGAATACCAAAAAGTTATAAAAGAAGTTATCCCCGCTTCTAATTGGATTTTAAAAATTATTGGCACCAGTGACGGGCTTTTTTATCGTTTGACTTTAAAATTTTTTGAACAGATCGGAAATTTTTTTGGCGGACAATTTTATATTGATGCAAAAAACATAGAGCCTGAAGCAGATCAACAATTACGAAAAACGGTCAAAAACCTTTTTTCACACGGCATTATATCTTCGTACCATCGGCTTAAACAGGTGCCCGATTGGCCAAAGTTTGTAGGTTATATGTTCAAATTCAATTCTATTATTTCTCCCTCCGGAGATGTGAGAAGCATTGAGGGATCGTCGGTAGGCACCGCAACTTCTGATCAAAACGAAGCATTGCGCAAGGGAATAGCTGAAACTTTAGAGAGACATTCACTTTGCATTTATGACGCCAAAAAAATAATTTATGATTCATACGATAATCTGCGCAAAAGAGCTGTTGATCCATTAAAATTCCAATGTTTTTCGCCAAAACAAATAGAAAATCAAGAGGTCTTAAAAAATCATTACTTTAATCATCAAAGCCGCTTCGGGTGGACTCAAAGTGTGTCGCTTATTTATAATAAGAAATGTCTCGTACCGGCTCAGTTGGCTTATATACTTTATGAATTTTCAGGCGGGGAACCGCAGATTCGCCAAACAACCACCAGTGGGGCGGCGGCCGGCGATTCTTGGGAAAGAGCCGCCTATGGCGCTATTTGCGAGGCCGTAGAGCGCGACGCTTTTATGATCCTATGGCTGAATCGTTTAAGCCCTAAGCAAATAGATTTAACTGCCCTAAACAGTGAGCGAATTCAGAATTTACTAGAAAAATTCCACAGATATAATCTAGAAATATATGTCTTTGACATCACCACAGACATTCCATTGCCAGTTATTATGACAGTAGTAATTGACCGAAGCGGCAAGGGACCGGCAATTCATTTTGCCACTGACTGTGAACTTAATATTGAGAAAGCAATACATGATACGTTTTTGGAATGTCTTGCTGTTGGTCCTTGGCTTATAGACATGATGACCGAAGAAAATTTTAAATATGTAAATGATATCGCACCCAATTTTAGCACAATAAGAGACAGGGCAATTTTCTGGACGCAAAAGAAATTAATAAAAGGGATTGATTTTCTCTTTAATGCAAATACTCCTAAAATTAAAATTCCAGATTCGGAACTTTACAGATTCAGCGATACAAAATGGAAAGAAAAACTTGCGGAGGTAAAAACAATACTGAAGAAAGCGCAATTAGATTGTTATTTAGTTGATACAACCTCTCCCTTGGCGCGTTCTTTGGGCATTTCTGTAATCATGTCTTTAATTCCCGGTCTTTATCCGCTTTATTTAATAGAAAAGTTTAAATATCTTGGCATAAAACGTTTATATGAAATACCGGTAAAACTGGGATATTTGAAAGAACCTACAAAAGAAGAGGAAATTAATTCCGTGCCACACCCTTTTCTTTAAAGTCCAGAGAGAATAGAATCATCGTTAATCGTGCCAAGAAAATTGAGTCTTTTCGCATTTTTATTAATAACACTAAAATATTTTTTACCCTTTTCAGTTTTTTGCTGGTAACAATTGCCAATTACCAGAGTAGCGACACGTGCACGAATTAACGTCGGAAGAAATTTAAGATGTTTCCGAGGAATCGGATAATATCCCTGGTAAGCCCTTACCAGGGATTTTGTTTTTGCTTTCCAGTTCCTATCATCAAAACAAAGGTGGGCCGCCATTATTGCAAGATTGCAAACTCTGGGAGAGTAAACCATGTCAGAAAAATCCACTAAACCGCTTACGCGGCCGTTTTTTATAAGAACATTGGTTTCGCTTATATCGTTTAAAATCAATTGCCGGGGCAATTTTTTAAGATTTTTTTCAATCAGCCGATATTCATAAAAAATTTTCTCAATCGATGTAATCAGTTTTTTATAACGGCCGGGCAATATATTTAACATTGGGGCCAGGTCCCCAAACTGCAGTAAATCCCAGTATGTTTTCTTTTTTCTGATTGATTTAATGTCGGCGCGTTTAAGAGATAGGTCAATCTTTGCGGCTAAAGAACCAATCTCTCTAACAATGCGCGAAGTAATTTTAAATTTTCCAGCAATACGTCCTTCTAAGTAAGGATAAACTATCATAGGCTTGTCGTCACACAAGAAATACTGACGACCATTTTTGAATTTAATTGGTCGAGGCGTAGGAAAAAATCGTTTTGCCAAAAGATTCATCGCTTTAATTTCAGCCAGAACATCTTTTAGAATAAACTTAGTGTAAATTTTAAAAACGTATTTGTGGGGATCGATATTAAACAAAAAGACGTCACTGTCGTCGCCTCCGTAAAGTTTTTTAATCAGGATTTTAGATTTCATTAATAATAAATTTCCTTTTACCACTCTTGCCCCATGGAATAAGTTCAACTTTCTTGAGCGTTATTTTGGCTTTTGTGCCAAGCAGAGATTTTAACGATCCGATTAACTTTACTTCGGTTTCTTCTTTAAATAAAGCCGACGGAACAACTGTTAGTAAAAACGTATCCGTGGCCCGCTGAATCAGCTGATATTGTTTTATCTCATCAATATAAGCATCAAAAATAGGATTAAAATAAAAGCTGAATATTATTTTGCCTTCTGGAGTAATAAGCGTGTCGTTTTTTCTACCTAAAAGGCGGATTCTTCTCCAGGTTCGGCCGCAGGAACAGGGCTCTGAAATCCACCGGCCGCGATCACCGGTGTTATAGCGAATAAGCGGCGCGGCTTCATTAATAAAACTAGTCACAATAATATCGCCTTCGTCTGCGCCGCTTACCGGCCGCCCTGTTTCGTCGACAATTTCAACTAGGAAATTAGCTTCATTAATATGAAAGCCATTATGGAGCTCACATTCAATGCCTAAATCCCCCACTTCATTCAATCCGTAAAAACTTGTAACTTCGGCATCAAAGGTTTCTTTCAAAAGACGACGATCTTCTTCAAGCATTTGTTCGCCGTAAGAGATTACAAGTGGAACGCATAGTTTTTTTCCGGCCTCTCTTAAAGCGCTGGCAAGAAAAACCAAATACGATGGGTGGGCCTCAATTGAAATTGGTTTAAAACTTTCAATCTTATTGACGTATTTTTCAATATTGTTTTGAAAATCATTGAAATAAACGTACAGGGTATTTTCAGATTCCCAAAATCTTTTAGATCCGTCCGGCGATTTCAAACAAACTCTTGGAGTATCGGTAGAAACGCCAAACCACTTATAATTTAAATAGTAAAATGCTTTGGTTTGCGGCAGATATTTCCTATCCCTTACAAACTCAATAGGTTGGCCGGTTGAGCCGGAAGTTTTTCTTCTATAAAATCGGCTATAATCAATCTTACTGTTTAAAAAAGCTGATTCTGGAAAGTTCTGAATGTCTTTTTTATAAATTACGGGAATGCGGCAAATGTCGGAAACAGTTTTAATTGAATCTGACGTAAGACCCTTTTTTTGATATAATTGCTGATAAAATTGCGTATTTTTAAAAGCCAGTCGATAGAATTTTTTAAACAGTAAAAACTGCCATACTTTTAAAAGTCGCCTTGGGGCGCGTTCTAAAACATGAAAAAGTCCGCTTTGGATGAAATCAAAAAGATATTTTATTGAAACAGATTGCAAATCCATAGTATTTTAAATGTATCTTTTGCTTGCAATAATTGCAAAAAGCTATGACCAGATTAAAACTTTATTTAATTAAAATAATATTATCCAATCCCAGTTTTTCGGTTCGGTTAAAAAAATTATTCGGCAATGCCGCCCTGCCTTTAATCGGCCGAGTGGAAATTTGGGCTACGGAAACAGTTCAAAAACTACCTCGGAAAAAAATCCAATTATTGCAATTGCGTCGGTTAAAATCAATTTTTGATTTTGCCGCAAACAATATACCTTATTGGCAAAATCTGGAAAAATCTCAGAAAATCAGAATAAACGATTTATCCGACATTAAAAAAATTCCTATTCTGACGAGAAGCAACATAAATTCACATTCTTCAGCTTTTTTGGCGAATAGCACAGGTCAGGCCTCCGCATATTGTTTATCAACTTCCGGTTCAACCAATATTCCGATGCGCTTTTACATTGACCGCAATTTGCTCTATAGAAGGGCTTTCGCAATGCGATATGCCTTAAAAGTTTTTGGTCATAATCCTTTTGCTCGCATCCTCCGCTTAAACTACAATGATATGCCCTGGTGTACTTATCAAGGTCGTTATTTTGATCTTTCAATCGAACAAAAGGATCCGGAAGGATTATATGAAAAAATCGAAGAATATAAACTCGAAATTTTTTATGGAACGGCAAGCCACCTTTTGTGGCTTGCCGAGTTAATAAAATCAAAACCGTTTAATCACACCATTAAATGTGCGGTTAGCCGCAGTGAATATCTGTCTTCCGAAAATCGAGAGTATCTAGAGTCCGTTTTCGGTTGTAAGGTTTTTAATATTTACGCCTCAAGAGAATTCGGCCCTTTGGCGCAGGAATGCCTCTTGAGAGACGGCTTCCATCTGAATGAAGACAAATTCTTATTTGAAGTTGTTGATATAAACGGCAATGACGTTAAAGACAAAGCCACCGGAAGAATTCTGATTACTTCTTTTGATAACAAAGTTATGCCTTTTATCCGCTATGAGATAGGCGATCTTGGTCATTTTGTACCCGAACCTTGCGACTGTGGTCTTAAAACGAAAAAAATTATTTTTGAAGGCCGCTCTTGTGATTTCATTTATTTACCAAGTGGCGAAAAATTGCCCTTGGCTCTTTTCCTTTACACTGTAAATATTCCAAGTGAAATTAAAGCATATCAGTTTTTCCAAAAAACTTCTTCCGGTTTAACGGTAAGAATCGTGGCCGGTCCAAATTATAAAAACGAAACACGGTTGAAAATTCTGGAGGAAATTCAAAAAGTAGCCGGTAATGATTTTGATGTTGACATTCAATCATTAGATAAAATAGAACTTTTAAGTAACGGAAAAAGTAAGATTTTAATTTCCGAGATAAAAATATAAACCGGTTTATAGCCGGTTTAAAATTTCATCAATATTTTCAAAAACCCTCTTGATTGCCAGACCATAGTATTCAACCACTTCAGGCGGCTGACAGAAAATCGGATATGACTCGGAACAAACGATTATAGATGTATCCAGAAGTTTCTGCGTTGCCGGATAATCCTTAATAGAATAATTCTGTTTCCGGCCATGAACCCAGGGGCAGCTATACCCATAGCCTCTCTTGAGCTGAAAAGCTGGCAGAGCCGGCAAGGGATCTCGTTGCCACATTGTCACATCAACATCTTCAGCGCGCAAAGCTTGAAAAACTGCGTCTCGAAGCTTTATACCGGCTTGAGGCAAATTAATCCAAAACCGGTACTTATAATACGTTGAGGTGTATCCGAGCGGAATCTTTTGAATCACTACTTCGGGAATATCGCCGAGAATGCGATCCAAAACTGCGGCATTAGAAACGCCGCAGTCATTAACGGCATCCAACGACCGAAGACGTGATCGAGCTAGAGCCGAAGTTAGTTCTTGAACCTTATAATTATAACCAATCAGATGCCAAAATCTTTTATCGGAATAATCCTGGTCAAAAATTTCATCGGTCCCAACGGCCATTGTGGCAACGGCTTTTGCCCGCTCATATATATTGAAATCACTGGTCACAAAAAGACCGCCTTCTCCAACGCTGAAATTTTTTGTTCCGTTCAAACTGAAACCAGCGGCATGGCCAATACTTCCGGCTCTTTTATCTTTATAAAATGATCCCCCGGCTTGAGCGGCATCTTCAATTACAAAAAGATTATGCCTTTTGGCGATTTCCGTAATAGCATCCATATCGCATGGAAGCCCATTCATGTGAACCGGCATTATCGCTCTGGTTCGTGAAGTAATTTTTTCTTCTATTTTGGAAACATCAATGTTGTGGGTATTAATGTCTATATCCACAAAAACCGGGATAGCATGCGCATGAAGAATTGCCATCGGAGTAGCAACATAAGAAAAAGCTGAAGTAATAACTTCGTCTCCCGGTCCAATGCCACAGCCGGCCAAAGCAATATGAAGCGCCGCTGTTCCAGAGTTAACCGCAAGACAATACGTAACACCGATATAATCGGCGTATTCTTTCTGAAGTGAATCTGTTTCTGGGGCAAATACTCTACCATCGGCCTCGGTATGACCAAATAGAATTCCGCGTTCTAAAACATTCATTACTGCTTTTTTGTCTTCTTGAGTTACATAAGGCCAAAAAACTTTTTTGGTTAAAATACCTAGTTTATCAGACATTAGGACTTCTCCTCGCTAAGTTTAAAAGAGCGTGATATTATATTTAATTAGCGTAATAGATATTCGGTTCTCAATCAATGTTGACAAAATGTGTTTTTTAGTGTATAATGAAGTTATCAGAATCGGCTTAATTTGGCTGAAACAAGGGGAAACCGGTTCCTAAACAACAACAAAACAACCGCCCCAAAAGGGCACAAGGGAGAAAGAGCCATGAAGAACCAGATGACGCCCACCGCTTTCCTATTGAGTCTGTTCGCTGTCGCCGTCGCTTTCTCCGTTCCGATCTTCGCATTCGGCGCGGACATCAGCGACTTTCCGGAGGCCAACGTATGGACGGCGCTCAACGCGCCGGAAGAGCAGGACATCTGGAACCGGCCCGGCAACCTGGTCCTCAAGGCCATGTCGTGGCCCATTTCCAGGGTCACGATCTCGATCTACAACGACGAACTCTCCAAGAACTCCCGGGACGGA
>JGI1358J11329_10003729_pt1 | contig 11211 bp, 11 predicted proteins | sample Subgroupgradi54m_FD_11329 | JGI IMG/M metagenome (IMG submission 11329)
CCCGCCGATCACGGGAGCTGTCATGGTCGTGAGCCGAACGGGGAGGGAGCGGTGATGTTCGTCCTCGGCAATCTCTTTCAGGGGGTGGCCACCATCCTCGACAAGGTGTGCTGGCTCTACAGCATCGTCATCATGGTGTCCGTGCTGATTTCTTGGGTGAGCCCGGATCCGTTCAATCCCCTCGTGAAAATGCTGCGATCGATGACCGAGCCGCTCTTTGCGTGGGTGCGCCGGCGGCTGCCCTTTGCGATGGTGGGGATGCTCGACCTCTCACCCATCATCGTCCTCATCGGCATCCAGCTGCTCCAGATGGTCGTGATCCGCTCGCTCTTCGACATGGCTCTTCGCCTTCGCTAGTTCGATATCAGATATGAAATAGCCATTTCATATCTGATATCGCATGGCAAATACCGATGGACTATAAAGCGACGTTGAATCTCCCGAAGACGACCTTCCCCATGAAGGCGGATCTGCCGACGCGCGAGCCCGCTGCCGTCGCGCGCTGGCAGAGCCAAGACCTCTACGGCCAAATCCGCCAGGCGCGCCGCGGCGCGGAGCGGTTCATCCTCCACGACGGCCCGCCGTATGCCAACGGAGACATCCACATCGGCCACGCGCTCAACAAGATCCTCAAGGACGTCATCGTCCGCTACAAGACGATGCGCGGCTTCGACGCGCCCTACGTGCCGGGCTGGGACTGCCACGGGATGCCCATCGAGCACCAGCTCTTCAAGGAACTGAAGCTGACCAAGCACCAGATTGCGCAGACCGAGTTCCGCGAAAAAGCCAGGGCGTACGCCCAGCGGTACGTCGATATCCAGCGGGAGCAGTTCAAACGGCTTGGCGTGCTCGGAGATTGGAGCCACCCGTACCTGACCATGGCCAAGGAGTATGAGCTGACTATTGTGCGGGTCTTTCGGGAACTCGTCCAAGCCGGCTCGATCTATCGAGGGAAGAAGCCGGTGTACTGGTGCGCGAGCTGCGAGACCGCGCTGGCCGAAGCCGAGATCGAGTATGCGGACCGGCAGGATACGTCGATTTATGTGAAGTTTCCCGTGGTGAAGTTACCGGCAACGGTTCAACATCGTGAGCTAGAAGAAGCGTTTCAGAAACCAGCGAAACTCGCAGTTGTCGTTTGGACCACGACACCTTGGACCTTGCCGGCAAACGTGGCGTTGTGCTTTCATCCGAATCAACCCTATCTGGTCCTTCGACAAGAGGGCTGGAGTTACGATCTCATTGTGGGTGAAGCTGCGTCGCAGAAGCTCACTGATCTGCTCGGAGCCACCACAGTACGCACGGTAGGTGTCGGGAGGGGTGAGGATTTTAAGGGCATGGTCTGCAGAACCCCATTTGGAAATCGTGATTCAGTCGTTGTCACTGATGAAAGTGTCTCAATGGCGGAAGGGACCGGCATCATCCACATCGCTCCGGGCCATGGCCACGAAGACTACCTGATCGGGCAGCGGGAGCGCCTCGAGGTCCTCTCGCCCGTCGACCACCAGGGGAAGTTCACGCGCGAGGTCCCCCAGTTCGCCGGCCAGTCGGTCTTCGAGGCCAATCCCAAGATCGTCGCCGATCTGCGAGCGCGGAAGCTCCTCCTCGCCGAGGAACCGATCACGCACTCCTACCCGCACTGCTGGCGCTGCGACCAGCCCGTGATTTTCCGCGCCACCCCGCAATGGTTCCTGCAGGTGAGCGAGCCGCTTCGCGCGCGGCTCCTCGAAGGCGCTCGCCGCGTCACGTGGATTCCATCGGTCGGGCTCAATCGGATCTCCGGCATGCTGGCGAATCGGCCGGACTGGTGCCTCTCCCGCCAGCGCTACTGGGGCACGCCGATTCCGGTGCTGCACTGTGTCGCGTGCGACAAACCGCTCCTCGACGTGCACGTCCTTGAAGCGATCGAGCGGCGGCTGGCCCAGGACGGCATCGACCGTTGGTTCACGGCGACGGCCGATGAGCTCCTCCCCGAGGGCTGCCCCACGTGCCACGGGAAGCAGTTGCGCAAGGAGACCGACATCCTCGACGTGTGGTTCGACTCCGGCGTGAGCCATGAAGCGGTGCTCAAATCTCAGGCTTGGCCGACATTGAGCTGGCCGGCTGATCTCTATCTTGAAGGCTCGGACCAGCATCGCGGATGGTTCCAAGTCTCGCTGATGACGTCCGTCGCACTCTCCGGCCAGCCCCCCTACCGTCAGGTATTGACCCATGGGTTTGTCATGGACGGGCAAGGGCGCAAGATGTCGAAGAGCCTCGGCAACGTCGTGGCCCCCCAAGACGTGATGCAGCGCTATGGTGCTGACATCCTGCGCCTGTGGGTGGCCTCGTGCGACTACGGGGAGGACGTGCGCATCTCCGAGGAGATCTTGGCACAGGTGGCCGAATCGTACCGGAAGATCCGCAACACGTTGCGCTACCTGCTCGCGAACCTGTATGATTTTCAGCCGACGCGCGACCAGGTTGAGCGGGGCACGCTGCCGGAGCTGGATCGGTGGGCGCTCCATCGCACGCAGGCGCTTCTTGAAACGGTGACGCGCGGCTACGAGGCGTTCCAGTTTCACGAGGTCTCGCGGGCGATCTACCAGTTCTGCGTCCTCGACCTCTCCGCCTTCTACCTCGATGTGCTGAAGGATCGGCTCTACACCGAGTCGCCGGCCGGCGTCAAACGACGCTGTGCGCAGACGGTCTTGTATGCTATACTGCACGCCCTCGTGCGGGTGCTCGCTCCGGTGCTGGTGGTGACGACGGAGGAGGTCTGGGAGGCGATGCGGCACGCCGGCTGGGTGAGCGAGCCGTCGGTGCACCTGACCCTGTGGCCAGAGAGTCCTGATGTGGTATTTGACAGTGAGGCGAAGCGGCGGTGGGAGCGGTTGTTTCTCATGCGAGACATGGTGATGGCAGCGCTTGAAGGTGAACGAGGCAGGGGGGTGATCGGGAGCCCTCTCGAAGCGCGCGTCACGCTAAGCATGAAGGATGAGGCGGCACGCCAGGAATGGGAGGCGTACCGCGATACGCTCGCCGAGTGCTTTGTCGTTTCAGAGGTGGCGGTGAAGGTCCACGATATGAACATGACGTTCAACATCGATGCCCCCGAATTGATCAGCGTGGGTGTGGAGCGCGCGCCCGGCGGGAAATGCCAGCGGTGCTGGAAGCACCTTCCCAGTGTGGGCGCCGACACCGCGCACCCGACGTTGTGTGAGCGCTGCGCGCGCATCGTGATGAAGGACATATGAGATGGCACTCAACAAGGCTCAGCGCAAGCAGTTCAGGCAGTTGTTGATCACGGAACGGGCGAAGCTCGCCAGCGAGATCAAGTCCATCGCCGAGGATGCCTCGAAGAGCCCCCGTGAGGCCTCCGGGGACCTCTCTGCCTACACCCTCCACATGGCGGACATGGCGGCCGATACCTACGAGCGTGAGCTGTCCATGAACATCGTCTCGAGCGAGCAGGAACTCCTCTACCAGATCGATGACGCGCTCAAGCGGATCGACGATGGGTCGTACGGCGTCTGTATCCAGTGCAACAAGCCCATCACGATGAGCCGCCTCAAAGCGGTCCCGTACGCCTCGATGTGCGTCGCCTGTCAGCGGACCAAAGAGCAGAAGAACAAACGCTAACCGACCGACACCACATTCTGTGGTGTCCATGGCTCATCTCACGCAGCGCTTCCAGCCGTGGTTGATCAGTAGCTTGACGCTGGCCGCTGATCAACTGACCAAAGCGCTCCTCGTCGCCTCGTTCACTCAGGGAGAGAGTCTCCCGCTCCTGCCGCCGCTCCTCTCCCTGACCTACGTGCAGAATACGGGCGCGGCGTTCGGCCTCTTCAAGGGACAGCAGCCCCTCTTCGTCATCCTGTCGTGCCTCGTCATCGGTGTGATCATTTGGGAGCTGAGGACCAAGCGGGCTCACGATGCGGCCACGCTCTGGGGCTGTGGCCTGGTGCTGGGAGGGGCGGTTGGCAACCTGATCGACCGGCTGCGGCTCGGCTACGTCATCGACTTCATCGACCTGCGCGTCTGGCCGGTCTTCAACGTGGGAGACTCAGCCATCACCATCGGGGTGTGCCTGCTCCTTTGGCAGTCGCTGCGTCGACGGTAGCGATGCATCCCATTCTCTTTTCAATCGGACCGTTGACGCTCTACACCTACGGGGTGATGCTGGCCATCGCCTTCACCGTGTCGACCTGGCTGGCGGCCCGAGCTGCTCGACGGATGCCGCCGGAGCGGGTGGCGATCAGCGCTGGGCAGCTCTGGGATTTCTCGAGTGTCGCCTTGTTCGGAGGGATTGCCGGCGGGAGGCTCTTCTACGTCCTTCTCCACTGGGAGTGGTTCCTCGACTCGCCGCAGGATATCATCGCGATCTGGCGCGGGGGACTGGTGTGGTATGGAGGGTTCCTCGGCGGGGTCCTCGCCGGCTGGGGCTACGTCCGCGCGAAGCGGCTGGTCTTCTTGCGCGTCCTCGATCAGCTGATCCCCTTCGTCGCGCTGGGCCATGCGATTGGGCGTGTGGGCTGTTTCTTCAACGGCTGCTGTTATGGGAGAGTGACGCAGGCCTGGTGTGGCGTGGTGTTTCCCGGCCAGTCCCTCCCAGTGCTACCCACCCAGCTCATGGAGGCCGGAGGGCTGCTGGTCCTCTTTTTCGGTTTGCGGAAGATGACCCAGCGTCCCTGGGTCTTGAGCCGTCCAGGACGGCTGTTGGGGCTGTATCTCGTCTCCTACGCCGGGCTGCGGTTTGCCATTGAGTTCCTGCGAGGAGACCAGTCGGTGCTGTGGGCCGGCCTTACCCTCCAGCAGCTCATCAGCCTCGGCGTCTTTCTCGCCGGCCTCTGTCTCCTTAAAAAGTGTCAGACACCTTTTGCGAAAGATGTCTGACACCTCTGCGATGGCGCGGACGTACCAGTTCGTGGTTGGAGCAGGGGAGGCAGGGTGGCGTCTCGATCGCTACTTGGCCCGCCATCTTCCCACCAGCGTCTCGCGAGCCATGATCCAACGACGGATCACAGGGGGCGGTATCACGGTTGCAGATCGGCCGGTGAAGGCACATGACAAAGTCCGCGCTGGGGATATCGTCTCGGCCAGGTTTGATCAGCTTCCGGCCAGGGGCCGCGCACTGCAGATGCAGCCGCAAGAGATTCCACTTGATGTCGTGTATGAGGATGACCAGCTCCTCGTCGTCAATAAACCACCAGGACTTGTCACGCATCCCGCCCCAGGCCACTGGGACTCGACGCTGGTCAATGCGATCCTCTGGCACCTGGCAAATGCGGAATGCGGAATGCGGAATGCGGAGTTATCAGGAAAAGAACACTCCGCACTCCGCACTCCAAACTCCGCATTATCAAGGGCCGGGATCGTCCATCGGTTAGATAAGGACACCTCAGGGCTATTGCTCGTTGCGAAAACCGAGATGGCCCATGCGGCTCTCTCGAAGCAGCTGAAGGCTCGTACGATTCATCGTCGCTATGTCGCCGTCGTTGAGGGCCGGCTCCCGCTCGAGACCGGCACCGTCAACGTGCCCATCGGCCGCCACCTGACGCATCGGAAACAGATGACAGTCCGCCACCTCGGCGGCCGCTCGGCGGTGACGCACTATCGCGTGATCAAACGATTTGAGAATGCGGAATGCGGAATGCGGAATGCGGAATTAAAACCCGGTATTCCGAATTCCGAATTCCCAATTCCGAATTACACCTTGATCGAGGTTAAACTGGAGACCGGACGCACCCACCAGATCCGTGTGCACATGGCGCACCTCGGTTACCCCGTGGTCGGCGATACAACCTACGGCAAGCACCCGGCCAGCTTCTGGCAGGTCCATGGCATCACCCGTCAATTGCTCCATGCCTACCAGGTGAGCTTTCAGCATCCGGTGACCAAACGGCCGGTAACGCTCACCGCCCCAGTTCCGGCAGACATGGCCCCCTGGATCGCCAACCTTCCCCTCGGCGGAAGGCCATTGCACGTGCTAGAATAACTCTCCCATGCTCACTCGTCCGTGGAACATACTGGTCCTTGCGTGCTCTTGGGTGTGCCTGCTTGGGATTGCGCAGGCGGCCGTGCCCAAGACGATCCACTACCAGGGCAAGCTCACCGAGTCGGACGGCACCCCGGTTGTCGGGGAGCACACGGTGACGATGCGGCTCTACGACGCCTTCACCGCCGGCACGAAGCGGTGGGAAGAGCAGCATCGGCTCAACTTCTTGCGTGAAGATCAGGGGGTGCTCTCGCTCGACCTGGGCTCTCGGACACCGTTCGAGGGACTGGTGTCGTTCAACGATCCGGTCTTTCTCTCTATCGAGATCGATACTGGCGGCGAGCTCGTCCCCCGTCAGGCGTTGACCTCCGTCGGCTACGCGCTCAACGCCGATCGGCTCGATGGAGCGAGCGTGGGCACGAGCCCCGGGAGCATCGTCCAGCTTGATGCGACCGGGGCCCTTCCGGCGGTAAGTGGTGCGAACCTCACGAAATTGAAAACAATTATCGCCGCCGACACCTCGGAGATCTTCCTCACCGCCGGCAGCGGAGTCACCGTGACGAAGGGGGTCGCCTCGTGGCAGATTGCCGCCACGGGCTCGAGCGGGGGGATCGGCACGGTCAACGCCGGCACCGGGCTCACCGGCGGAGGCTCGAGCGCAGCGGTGACCCTCAACGTCGGGGCCGGGACCGGGATCGTCGTCGGACCGGACGCGGTGANCGTGGACGTCGGGACAGGGCCCAACCAGATCGTGCAGCTCGATGCGGCTGGGAAAATCCCAGATGCGACGCTCTCGTCGAGCATCTCGCTCTTGGGCAGCTCCATCGAATCGGCCGAGGTGACGGACGGCACGCTGACCGCCGCCGATACCGCCGGCACCTTCCTCACCGCAGGGTCGGGCGTGGCGCTGACGAAAGGGGCTGCGTCCTGGGAGATTTCAGCAACCGGTACCGGTGGCGACATCACCGGGGTGGTCGCCGGGGCTGGACTCAGCGGCGGCGCCGGAAGCGGGGAGGCGACCCTCGACGTCGGGGCCGGGACCGGGATCGTGGTGGCCGCCGACGCGGTGAGTGTGGATGTGGGCACGACCGCCGGGAAGATCGTGCAGCTCGATGCGAGCGGGGCCCTGCCCGCGGTAAGTGGGACCAACCTCACCAACCTGAACGCCTCGAACCTCACGAGCGGAACGGTTCCTGATGCGCGCCTCTCAGCGAACGTCTCGCTCTTCGGGGCGTTGGTTGACGCTTCCGAGCTTGCCCCAAACAGCGTGGGCGCTGCCGCGCTCGCCCCCGATGCGATCCAGCCGGGTGATATAGAGGTAGGCGACTTGCCCGCGCACGCAAGCACGCACCAGCCGGGCGGCTCGGACGCCCTGCCGACGGCAAGCGCGGTCAGCATCGGCTCGACCAACAGTGCCGGCAGCTCCAGCAGCCTGGCGAGGGCCGATCACACGCATCAAGGGCTCCACTCCCTTGCGGCCTCAGGTCAGCCGCAGATCGTGGGAGATGTCGTGCTGGCACCGGGGTCCAACATCACGCTCTCGCAAGCGGGGCAGACGGTCACGGTGGCCTCGACCGCACCGGCGGCCGGCAACCGCGTGACCGCCTCCGCATCCGGCGCGCTGACGATTGACACCGCCGCGGACACTACACTCCTCTCGGCGACGATCACCAAATCGCAGGCCGGTTCCGCGTTGCTCATCCTCGCCACTGTCCAGCTCACCCAGACGGCCAACCCGAACAGTAAGACGGTCGACCTGAAGCTCTTCCGAGGCGCCACCCAGCTCGACGCGAACTACACCGCCCGCCTCGGGACGGCTGCCGGAACGGTTCAAAATCTCCCGGTGGAACTCCACTTCGTCGATACCTCAGGGACCGGCACGTTCACCTTCACCCTCCGGGCCCGCTCGAGCGGCGCCGGCGCTCAAGCGACCGTCCGCCGCCTCACCGTGATGGAGGTCCTGTAGCGTGCGAGGAACGCAACCAAGGCGTACGCCTTGAGAAAGGATCGGCAATGAAGCGACCATGGAGAAGAATTGTTGGGGTAGGCGGTCTCGCACTCACGCTGGCGGGCTTCGTACAAGGGTTCCCTCGAGAAACGACGACGGCTCTCGCGGCATGGGGCAAGAAGCCACAGACCGCCAAACCTGAGCCCGCCCCCGCCGCCACGACAGCCCCCCTCGCTGCGCCGGGGGTTGGACAGGGAGAGCATGTCGTCCATACGTTTGAAAACGAAGCCAAGCTCCAAGAGTTCAAGCAGTTGTGGGAGCAGCGACAGGCGGTCATCCTACGGATGACGGTGCTGAAGGCCTATTGGGACAACGAACAAACCACCCGCACCAAACTGAATGACCTCTTCGCGAAAGAGTACAACCTGGATGCCTCAAAGGACTACGTCCTGGATACCAAGCGGAGCGTCATCCTCGAGCGTCAAGCCCCTCCGGAGACTTCCCAACCAGCAGCGCCTCCGCACACGCCAACCTCAGCGGCCGCGCCCTCCACGCCCTAGTGCTCCGTCCACATTGACCTGATGGCTCGTGGTGGCGGGTCCTGCCACGGCGTCATCCCACCCGTCCTCCCCCCACTGCTTCGCTTTTGCTTCGCCCCGTGACATGCGAAGCATGTCCTGGACTGAGTCCCCGAAATCGCTTCGCGATTTCTGGGGGCAACGCGAAGCAAAACGGTGGGGGTGCGGGCGGGTGGGAGCCCTGCCGCCGTGTCACCCGCCACATGGACCCATCAGATCGATACTGACGGAGCACGAGCAAGCTATCAGCTATCAGCCTTCAGCTATTAACATTTGAACATTATCAGTTAATATGGTAACATCTCTCCTGGGATATGATCCTTGACTTTGGCGACCAAACTACGAAAGACATCTTTCATGGTGAAAACACACAGGCGGCCAGGCGCATTCCATCGGTCATCTGGAACACCGCCCATCGGAAACTGGATATGCTCAACGCGGCCCACGAGTTACGGGACTTATCCGTTCCACCAGGCAACCGCTTGGAAGTTCTCAAGGGCAAGTTGACCAGTTTCCATAGCCTTCGCATCAATGATCAGTTCCGGGTCATGTTCAAATGGGTGGATGGAAATGCTCGAGCCGTCCAGATCACCGATTATCATTGAATAGAGAGGAGGTGGCCCGATGCTTCCAAAGCATCGCCAGCCAACACATCCTGGTGACATCTTGCTCCACGAGTTCCTTGAGTCCATGGGGCTCACACAGATGGAACTCGCGGACCGAATGGGAGTTTCGATTCAGCGTGTGAATACGCTGATTAACGGAAGACGCGACATGACGGCGGAGACGGCGATTCTGTTGAGCCGTGTCCTGAAGACGACACCTGAATTCTGGATGAATCTTCAAGCGGCTTGTGATCTCTACAACGCCAGGGAGCACCTCGCGCAGGCTGAAGCTCGATAGTCATGCAGCTTGTTCCCTTTGGTGAGTTGAAGAGCCCGTTGGTGAAGCGAGCGCTCCAGGAGGCGTTGGACGACCTCCGGCACAAGCGCTACGTGACCCTCAAGGACTATCTCCGCGGGAAACGAAGTCACTGAGCAGCTTCGGTTTGTCCGTCTTCCGCAGTTTCCGCCGCTAGCCTCGAGCTCCCCTAGCTAGCTATCAGCTGTCAGCTATCAGCCGTCAGCTGAAAGCCGAAAGCTGAGGGCTGAACGCTCACTTCGCCACTAAAATATCTCACTAAAATATCTCCCGCTCTTGTCACCCCCCCCTCCCATCAGGCATACTTCAACTAGCTCTTTAGGGTTCCACTGATAAAGCCACACCTCGCGTAAGCGGGGGTCGGAAAACCACAGCTCCAACCGATATCAGATATCGAATGGCTGTTTGATATCTGATATCGAGACGGAGGGCTGGGTTGCCAAAGGGGACCACGTGAACACGTCGAGGAACCTAACATCGCACCGCGAGGTTAGGTTTTTTTGTGTCTTCAGTTGTGCCCTTTTTGGAATCACGCGGGCTAACGGAGGGCACAGCCATGTTTGAAACGTTTGTGTCCTCCCGAATCAGACGTGCCCTTCTTGAGCACATCCTCTCCCACCCGAATGAGCGCTTCTACCTCCGGGGCTTAGCCAAAGAGCTGACCCTCGCGATCAGTCCCTTGCGCCGAGAGCTGCTCCGAATGGAGCAGCTCGGCGTCCTCAAGGCCTATGACGAGGCCAACGTCCGTTTCTATGTCGTGGATCAGACTAATCCCCATTTTACCCAGCTCAAGCAGGCGGCGGCGTCCCTCACCCTTCAACCCGCAGGGACCCACACCCAGATCGAACCGGTCCAGGTGGCGCAGGAGCCGGTGCCAGTGGTGGCTTCCACCATACTCTCTCACCGTAACGTTGAACGGATCCGGAAGGCGTTAGCCCCCCGCTTCTCTCTCCCGATTCTCGTGAGCGCCCTCAGCGTTGGCCTCCTTATCGTGGGGGTCTTCGGCATCTCCAGGTACTGGGCGGTGACGCCCAAGGTTCAGGTGACGGAGCGTGAGGCCGGACCACCCCCCGCCTCAGGAGAGATGCGGGGGAATCGTTGGCGCGTAGTCCCCGGTGGCATGGGTGGGTTCAGTTCGGGCGCGGCCCGGGAGGGAAGCCACTAAGATGACTCACATGCGCAAGCGCGCAACACGGCTCCTTCTCACCCTGTCCGTGTTCGGGGTTCTCTGTACTGACCGGTCACTGGTCACTAGTCACCCCGGCCCGCCAGTCACGATCGCCGGGGCGGGCTGGTCACTCGTCAGGCACTGGGTTGGCCGGTGGCCTCTCGCCCTGGAGTGCGCCTACGCGGACGTCCCGTACCTGATCAACTACCAGGGTCGGCTGACCGACGCCTCTGGGAAGTCGGTGGCTGGCTCGATGAGCCTGATCTTCCGACTCTACGACGCCGAGACGAGCGGGACCGAGCTGTGGAAGGAGAGCCAAACGGTCAGTCTCACCTCCGCCGATAATGGGCTCTTCAATGTCATCCTGGGCAGCTCCAAGCCGTTCACGGGGCTGAGCTTCAACAGCTCGATGTGGCTCTCGGTGCAGGTCAGTGGCGATGTCGAGATGACCCCGCGCCAGCGCCTGACCGCGACCGGCTATGCGATCAACGCGAGCACCCTCAATGGGGTGAAGTCGGAGAGCTTCCTGCGCAGCGACCTCGATACCAGCGCCTCCGGCAAGCTCACGCTCACCCGCTCGGGCACCGCGTTCCTCGTCAAGCCCACGGTCGATCCCGCCGCC
>JGI1358J11329_10003730_pt1 | contig 11210 bp, 13 predicted proteins | sample Subgroupgradi54m_FD_11329 | JGI IMG/M metagenome (IMG submission 11329)
AAGCTATAAAGTTCCCACATGTCTTCAAAAGCTCTAATATATTTAAGTATGAGTATTGGTTCGGTTATTGGCGGGTATATACCAACCCTTTTTGGAGCAGGTCTGATCTCCTATCCTTCTATTTTATTTAGTATTATCGGCGGGATTGCAGGAATTTGGATTGGATACAAATTAAGTAATAATTAATTAGATAAAATATGCCCATAAATACAGCCTGGCACGAGGAAAATAAAATTCAGAGAAATACTTCAATTGACGATCGGATCAAATGGCATGTTGAGCATCAGATTTATTGTAAATGCCGACCTATTCCCCAAAGAATTAAGGAAATTATTAAAATCAGGTAAAGCTTCTTCAAGATGTATTATTTCTATATTCTTCGCTGTGCTGATAATTCTTTGTATTGTGGAATGACTTCAGATCTTAAAAGGAGGCTTAAAGAACACAATTCTAATGGAACAAAGGGCGCTAAATACACTAGGGCCAAAAAACCAGTTGTTTTAGTATATTCCGAAAATTTTCCTGATATTCAATTGGCAATGGCCAGAGAATCTGAGGTGAAAAAATGGACTAAATCAAGAAAAGAACAATTAGTAAAAGGAATATATATTGACCGATTAGAATTGTTGTGATAACTTCAGTATTTAAATATGTGTTGGGCCGACTGATAGGCTCATTGATTGAATTTTTCAGGAAACTGTTTAACGATAGCTTCGGCAAGTATGTCTGCAACTTTACCGATTTGCTGATATGAGTTGTGTTGCTGCTTATACGACTTGGCAATATTTCTGGATGAATAGGCTTCAATGCCACTTTTTATAAAACTCACTCTGTCTATAACTAGTTGTTGATAATTGTCGAGGTCTAGTTTTGGATTGTGTTTGCGCCAAAATTTGACGGTTTCCTCATCGTAGTTATCTAAGTCTCTTTCAGCTTGTTCTTTTTGCAACTGGTCGTTTTCCCTTAACGCTTTTGCGAAGTTTATAAAATAGGTATCCTGGTTTTTCCAGAGAGTACTGTATTCTTCTTTAACACTGGGTCCATAAATATCTCCAATTATCTTGGCAATGTCATCTGCGTTGGCACTAAGGGCCTGTATCGCGTCTGAGGCATATATATCGTTGTCATAAACCCTGCGAGCGGCTGTCATAACCAGGGCTACATTTTCCCTTAGCGCGGCATTCAAATCAACTCTTAAGTCATTAGCTTTTTGGAAACTAGGGGCAGGAGGTTGTTGTGGCTGAATCATCCAATTTTGTCTAATGTAATGGGGAGCAGCAAGTCCGATAATAATCCCGACAATCGTTGATAGAATAACTAAAGGTATTAAAGCAAAGCCTTTTTGATTTTTTTGAAGCATTAATTTAATGTTTTAAAGACGTACCCCTGGGATTGTAAGGTCTCAATGATTTTAGGCAATGCCTGAACAGTTGCCATGTGGTTTGAATGGAGCAGGATATCAGACCCATTGTGGGTAGCTGTAACGACCCTTCTGACTAGCTCGTCGGCAGGCGGTTCGGACCAGTCACGCGGGTCAACATCCCATAAGAAAAGTTTTAGGCCCAGCGTCTGCGCATTGTTTCTAACGTAAGCATTAACACCACCATATGGAGGTCTAAATAGACCGATTGTCTCGCCGTTATTAAAAGTCTTTAATATATCGTTCGTATTTTGAAGTTCTGAAAGGATGGCTGCGCTCTGAAGATTGGGAAGAAATGAATGGGTGAGAGAGTGGTTGCCGATGACGTGTCCTTCATCTTTTGTCCTTTTGGCTATATCCGGATCCTTTTGACCATTTTTCCCAACCAGGAAAAAAGTAGCTTGGATATTGTACTTTTTTAAGATATCCAAAATAAGCGGGTGATAGATTGAATTTGGTCCATCATCAAACGTAAGATAAGCAATTTTTTCTTCAGGGTTTTGGTCTTTGGTACCAAGCACCGGCGGAGGCAACCTTCTGCCCGTCGGAATAGCCAGCGCCTGCCTTTTACCAGAGTAGAATTGGGCGTAAATAGCGACTCTGGCATCATGATCGTCAAATTCAGAATGGGTTAACGCTTCAACTTTTTGGGCAAAGTCGCCTAGTTTCCTGTTTAGGGCAACGTCATCTAGCCTTAAAGTCAGGTTAATCCTTGCAGGGTTTTTAGTATCAGGTCTTTCCGCAACAGTTAGCATATTTTTTAAATCTTTTTGAGTTAGGGTAAAAGCCAAACCGCCGCTTGTGATTGTAATCGGCTGATTAATCAAATCTTGAGCTTGCCCTCTTACATGATCAATATCTTCGGATGAGTGATTGATTGGAAACTCTTTGTGTATCGGCAGGTTAAAAGTTGCGCTTTGACTTGTAAAACCATTCTGGGTAATCAACTGGATTAACTTGCTTGTATCTACTTTTAAGCCGTCTCTGGCCGGAAGGGTGTTTGCAGTGTCGCCTTTAAAATCAGGCATTTGAGGGAGAGCGGCCAGGTCGACCTGTGTTTGTATATCGAAAATTCTTAAAGCGAGCTTTGACTCTGAGATATCACCTGTTGCTAGAGTATTTTTAAGGCCCAAAATAGCCAAGTTTTGGTCTTTTAAATTTGTAAGAAGGTTACCACTTCTGCCAATTTTTAACACTCGATCGGTCTCTTTTTGAGGATTGATTGTAGAGCCTATGTCTTCCGGCGTAATTTGAAAAGATTGGCTATTATAAGTGAGCTGAATAGGTTTTAAGGATGCCGGTAGGTTGTTAAAGTATTCAGCAAGTGCGTCTTTATTTTTTAGTGAAACATTTTGATTGTTAATTTTTAAACCTAGAATTGGCGTTGATGCTTGAAGATTATTATACGCAAGAAGAATATTTTCCAATAGAAGAATAACTATAGTAAATAATAAGACTTTTTTAAAGATTCGAGCCCTATTTTTTATTATTTGATAAATTGTTGATACTATTTCTCTCATAGTTGAATGCCCAAACAAATCCCCCGACCTATTTCAAAGTCTTGCTCTGAAACTTCCGGGACCACTAGCTCTGCCCAGCGCAGGGTAAAGTCTGCTTTTTTGCAAAATGTTTTAAGTTGAATCGTTACGCTTGGAGATGAGAGAGCATTTAAAGAAGCCTGTTGGACTTGATCGGATAGTCTCAAAGCACTAAAGTTTGCCTGGGCAAAATCATTATTCGCCAAGGATTGGTTTAGGTCGGCAATTTTGTCCTGGGCGAAGGCCAAGAGCAGCCTTGCTCTTTCTTCACCAGCTGGTTGTTTCCCAATTTGGTTTTCTTCGTCTTGGGTTTTTTCGCCTATATTGGCACTTAGTGCATCAGGATTGGAAAGAGTGTCCAGTGGGGCAAGCAAAGCCATGGTTTGACTTGGTGTGAAGTCTACGGTGTTTCCCTGCACTTCTGGAGAATTTTCCGGAAGAGAGGCTTCTGGATTGACGGGATTTTGGTCGGGTGATGCTGGTGGTTGCGTTTCTTGTGGATGAGCGCTAGGAGAAATATCTGGAGGGTATTGGTCAGGGGAAGCAGTTGCGAAGGGATCCTCAGGTGATGGTGGAGTTAAATCAGCAGCCGGATTTTCGGGAGTCGTGTCTGTCGGAGTCGTGTCAGCTGGTGATGGTGAGAGGGCTGGTTGATCGGGAGGCGTAACATATGCTTCTTGAGCAATTAGAGTTCCTAAAACAAACGGAGTGTTTTTAATGTGAGGAACACTTGAAAGTAAGATAGCAGAAAAAATTTCTAAAGCTACGACCAGAATTAAAAACATAAACAATTATTATTATTGTATTCCCAATAAGTCAATCTTGTTGTAATTTCCTAAATATTTGTGCGATATTTAAGGTAAATAGTGAAAAAAGGTTTTGCTGCTTTAGGTTTGGTTCTGATTGTCATTGCTGTGATCGTTGTGGCGCTGCTAGTAGCTTCCAAAAAACCTTTACCAGTCAAATTAGCTTCTAATACATCTCCTGTCCAAAATTCTATAATTGAGGGCAAACTGGTTGCAGCTAAAGATTCCCCCAGATCCGATCTTGAAAAATATTTAATAGTGGAAGCTTCGCTTTTAGGGGTTTCCGACAGTATTAGTCTTTATTTTAAAGACTTTAAGACTTCCAATGAAGTTAGTATCGATCCGACCCGGTCGTGGATTCCCGCAAGCACCATTAAATCTTTTGTAGTACCTGAGGCGTTCAGACAAAGACGTTTGGGACTCATAAATTTTAGCGACAATGTCACAATTTCGGCCAAAAACGTAGTACCGACCGAGCTTGAAACAGATGAGTTCCCAAGACTTAGAGAAGGTGTAGTTGTCAATATCGGTCAGCTTGTTGAGGCTATGATTGAGCAGAGTGACAATACCGCATACAATACTCTTTTGGATGTTTTGGACCGCAGAAACATCAACCTCACTCTTAAAAATTTGGGTATCACCGAAACAGTGGTTGGTGAAAAGTTGAATTTGGACGATGGGCAGCTCGCAATGGATTTGGAAACTCCGGGTAGGCAACCAGTGACTACCACGGCTAAAGATTTGGCTGACCTCTTTGGTTTAATGTATCAGAATAAAATCCCGAATTCCGACGAAATGCTCAATATTTTCAAAAAACAAAAAATCAACAATATGATTCCAGCACTACTACCTAACAATCTTATTGTAGCTCACAAGACAGGTGACTGGTCGCCAATTTTTCATGATGCTGGGATTATTTATAAGGAAAATAGACCATTTGTCCTTTCTGTTTTTACCAACAGCAACGATCCAAGCGTTGTTTCCAAAATTGCAAAGGTTGCCTACTATCAAGATGCAAAATCAGTTGGACAAAATGCAGCAAAGGTCGAAAAGAATCCAAGGAATTCTATCGCTACCAACAGACCAACATACTATTTGGCCCAAGCGGATTTATCATCCAACGTATTAGCGGCCCAAAGTGAAGAAAAAGTGCCGAAGATCACGGCAGCTGATTTGGGTATCACTTCCAATGATCTGACGACTGTTGTTGCTCCCAGCGCGCAGGTCAGAAGGGCTATCATCAGTCCAAAGTCTCCGCTTTATTTCATCAAAAAATTTGATGAATTCCTCATTTTAAAACTTGCCAGAACCCCAGAGCAAAAATTAAATGCGCAAATAAAACTCTCTCAAAAAAGATTAGCGGAATTTGAAAATGAGATTTTATCCGGCAATACTGCAGTTGCCCAGGATTTACTCAAGCAATCGGATCAAAACCTAAAGCAAGCGGCTCAAGAAACCGGCACCGAAGGGGTCAATGGCAAAAACCTGCTAAAAATTAAACAAGAAAACGATCTCAATTTCAAAACATTGGCTAATGTTGCCAAAGACCTTCCGGATGATAAAAAAGAGGAATTTGTGAATATTGCCTACGCCTACATAAAAAATAATGAGCGAGAAATCAAACCGGTCATTAATAAATCGCTAGCAACCAATCAATCAACGAGTCAGGAGCCCATCATCGGAACTGTCGCACGTGTTACCGACAACTCGGTGACTGTTAAATTTGAAGATGGCGGTACCAAAGAGGTAATTATCAGCGATTTGGTCCCAGAACGGGACTTTAATAGTAAAAGTCAGGATAAAAATTCAAAGTTGAAAGTCGAGTCGAAAGTGGCGATCATTGGCCAAACAACCACTGATGGCAAAATTATCCCTCAGTTTATCTTGAGAAACGTCCCCAAAAATATTCCGGACAAACATCAAGGCAAGGTAATAGAAGTAAACCCTGACAACAGTTCCCTAAAAATCGTGACGCCTCAAGGAGCCCAAGAAGAAGTCAAAACCGATGAGCAGACTCAGATTAAATCCAAAGACACGAGTGTTTCTATTGAAGGTATAAAGCCGGGATCCCAAGTGACAGTCTTTGGAACGGGAGGAACTGGGGGAACAAAGGATAATCAACCTGGGAGTACCTCAAGTACTAACAAGTCCACCCAAAACCAAACTACCAAATCTGATGCAGTGAACACGATTCAAGCCAAGACAGTGACTGTTACTAAAAACGATTCGGGAGCCAAGGAAAGCACTAAGAAAACTGAAGCTCCAAAGCCTAGCGACAACAAACCAAAGGAACAGCCACCATTACAGCCCGCTAAGCCGACTACCGATAGCAATAAACCAGAACCCCAAAAACCTGAAACTAAAAAACCAGAGAAAAAATAAAGGGCAGCTTTATTAAAATCCATTGACAACATTAAAAACCAGGTATAGGATTTGGGCATGAGAGAAATTCTTCTGCGACTCAATCACCGAAAGGAAAATGAGCCTCCGTTTGCCAGATATGAGCCTAGTGTTCAAAGACTGGCCGATTCAGGGCTTGATATCATTATCCGAACGCCTGGAGCCCTGCGTGGAACCCCAGGACACCCAATCACCGCTCATTTTGCAGATGGAAGGATAGTTGAGGTTGATTTTAATCAGGACGGAATAACCTCGACTTTTAACGAAACACAAACAGCTGAACCGGAATAATAATTCAAAATTAATTCATGCTAAACTTAGGTCATGACCGGCAGAACGCATGATTTAATCGCATTTACGGCTCTCAGTTCTTCACTTCTATATTTTCAAGTTAATAGTTTTTCTCTCGCATCTGGCCTTGTAGCCCTGACTGCTGGATTTATTGGCGGGTTGGCACCGGATCTTGATCAACCTACGGCCAATCTCTGGCATCGGGTCCCGGCTGGTACTATCTTCGGTAAATTTTTATCGCCATTTTTGGGCGGACATAGGTTTATCTCCCATTCAATACTCGGGATTTTTATCTTTGGCTTTGGCCTAAATCATATTTTGAATTGGGCCCACACGTTTCTCTTAGTGGATATGGGCTTGGTGTGGAATGCGTTTATAATCGCATCCGCTCATTAAACTCGCGATTAAAACGAGTATAGCGAGTTTATGATCGCCTTTGTTTCCCATTTGGTAGCTGATACATTTACTGAGCGGGGCGTGCCATGGCTTTTTCCGATCCCAATTAACTTTGGAATTCCGCCAATCAAGGCTCTGCGTCTGCCAACGGGTGGATTTAGGGAGAAATATATAGTCTTTCCGGGGTTTTTACTTCTGAACGCTTATATTTTCTATCATCACTACAATTTTTATCTGGATCTGCTTCGAAGACTCTTTTAGACTACACTTACCACTTTTGAAAGCTCGCCAAGGATAATTTTATTGGATTTGATAATCCCGGTTTCAGTGTATTCGAGGTTGTATTCCTTGCAGATTGCTCTCACATATGGAGTGATTTTTCTAAGTTTATTTCGAGGACAATTCGTAAATAAATGATGTTCTATTTGAATATTTAAACCCAAATACAAAATATCCCTCCACCAATTTCCTGAAATATTACGGGAAGTCATGATTTGTTGCTCGAGAAATGAGATTTTTTGTCCCTTTTTCAAAAGAGGCATGCCTTTGTGATTGGGGGCAAAAACATTCCCAAGGTATATTCCCATTATTATATTTACTGTTGCAAAGAAAAGTATAGCTTTTAGCGGGTCAAATAGAATAAATGGCAAAATAAACCAGGCAAATATACTGACCACAAAAACTACCAATTCAATAAATTTGGTAAGGCTAAATTTACTAAAAAAATATGGCGTAGGGTAAAGCCTCATTGAGATATTGAAAAGAGACAAAAAAGGATAATAAAAGTAGACTTGATGCTTTTGAATTTTTCTCCAAAGACCCTTACTTTCGTCGTACCTTTCTCTAGAAAACGATAAAAAAGGAAAATCAGTGACGTCATCATCTACCCCCACTTGGTTTGTATTGGCATGATGAAGGTTGTGTTTTATCTTCCAAGAATTGTATGTCATACCTATCAGACTGCTTACAAAATGACCTAAAATATCATTGGCTTTTGCTGTTTTAAAAATGGCTTTATGACCGCTATCATGCATTAGACCGCCTAGTTGAACCGCGAAGAACGAAAAAATGATTGTAAGGGGTAAGTATGCAAGTGGGGACTTAGATAATATTAGAAAGAACAGAGAGGTAGCAAACCCTATAAAAATAAAGGATATCAAAAAGAAGTAATAAGTGTAAGAACGGTCCAAAAGATTATCTTGGCGAACTTGTTCTGCTAATTTGGCATAAATTTTACTGCCTTCAATAACACTTAATTTAGGAGAAGTTTTATCGTAACTTGTCACTTGTTATCTTAAGTATATCAATTAAGATACATACTTAAAAGGACTAGTCTCGAATAAGCCTTTTTTCCACTCGAATATTTTCAAACATCTAAAAAAGAAAAGTCGTTCATGCAGCCCAGTGTCCGTTGATAAAAATCAAAGCAAGAATTACTTGAAGCATAAAACCAATCGAATAATATAAGTATTTTAGCATTTCATTACTTTTTAAAAACCAGGCCCAAATCATAAAAAATCCAAAACTTGGCAAGACATACCTCGGCATACCGGACAATGTGGCCGAAGACAAGGGAGGCACGATGATAGCAAGCGAGTAAATCCACCAAGAAAAAGGTAATTTTTTATAGCCAAAGATAAGTGCTAGGGGCACAATTACCGAGACAGCAAGGTCGAGATAATCATTGGATGGACGGATTAACAAAGGAAGGTCCTTTATATATTGAGAAATTGTGAAAAACGGATCCTGCAAATGCCTTTGCCAGTCGCTTTGGGCTGTGAGGTAATAGAAAGCATTGCCGTAAGTTTTAAAAAGGTAAAAATTGTAAGCGATAAACCCAAAAGGTGCTACCAGTATTGATATCGCTTGAATATCGATTTTTTTGAGAGAAAATCGAATGTATTTAAGGTATTCAATGATGATAATTATTGTCAGAAATACTCCAATTGATCGAGTGAGCGAGGCAAGGGCCGCAAAAGCTGCTGCGTATAAAAATTGCTTTTTAAGACATAGATAAACCGTAGCGATACTTAAGAAGATAAAAAGTGACTCCGTATACAAAACTAAAAAGAAAAAACTGGTGGGGAAAATAATTAGAGCAATAATTGTCTCAAAGGCAGCCGTCGAATCCCAGTAAATTCTCACTAGACGATAGAAAATAATTGCCGCTACACTAAAACATAAAAAATTAAAAATCAGTCCAGGCACAAGGACACTACCAAAAACGTTGTTAAAAAATTTCAAAATAGCGGGGTAGAGTGGAAAAAAAGCATGTTGTGAGGGATAGGTATAACCCTGGCCGGCAATAGTCAGATAGTGGCCACCATCCCACTGAGCCAGTGAGCGGACATAATTAAACTGATGAAAAGCAGATGGCGCGCCAATGCCACCATTAGGGACATGTTCAATAATATGTGAACCAAAAAGAGTAGCCACGAGCAGTCCGGCTGCCCAAGCAGTAATGATTTTTAGAAGTCTAAATTCGTCTTTGCTCAACACTTAGCTTGGTTTAAATCAAATACCTTGTTGTGTCAAGCCACATAACTTATTGGAGTATATTTATGGTGTAGATCGCACAAGCACTCCATTTAAAAAAATATATAAAAATAAACTGATACCTATGGGGATATCTGGGAAAAATTGCAATAAAGACATTTTTGTTCTTGACAGGAAAGTGAAAAAAGACTATACAGACAAACTAGTTTACAAAATTGACTAACTAAGTAAACAAAATATATGAAAAAGTTTATAGCATTACTACTCCTTGTTTTAATGCAGTTCATTTTTATACCCGTACCGAAAGCGCATGCTTACTCAAATCCAGCGACGGTTCCTCTGTTGACCGCTACTAATTTCGCCGCTCTGGCAGCTACTGCAGTTAGCTCTCCGCTACTCGGAACTGTACTTAATAATGGAGATTTGGGGATAAATGCTGGTTGTACTGATTTCCCCGCTCCTTGTACAACCCCGGGTACTAAAGGAACAGTAATTGGTGGCGTGATTCATAATGAAGATGGGGTTGCAACGACAGGTCAGACTGATGCGAGTGCCGCCGTTACCAACATCGGGGGACGAACAGCTGACACGACTTTACTTGCTCAACTTGGTGGTCAAAGCTTAACTCAGGGTGTTTATGAGGTGCCGGCTGCTGCTACTAATCTTACCGGGGACCTCACACTAAATGGTGATGCTAATTCCGTTTTTATATTTCATCTGACATCTACCCTTATTACAGATTCGGGAAGCAGGGTGGTTCTTGGCGCAGGAGTTCAACCGTGTAATGTCTTCTGGAAGGTTGACTCCTCAGCTACCTTTAATGGAACCACAAAGTTTGTAGGAACCGTCTTGGCTCATACATCAGTCACCTTTCCGGGAGGAGGCGCAACGCTTAACGGTAGAGTGATTGCCCAAACAGGCGCGATTACTTTTAACAATACGACAATTAATAAATCTTCATGTTCTGCAGATAATACTTTCAATTTTCCTTCCTGTCCGTTGTCAACACCTGGTGATAAAGCACATTACACAACTGGAAATCACCAAGTTATAGGTGGATCAGTACTCTCGGGTAGTGATGACGTCTATAGTCTTGAAAACAATAATTTCCTGCAATGTTTTTGTCCTGCAGTTGGTACTGGGGGTATTCAAACTAACTGGTTAAGATCTGACAACCCAGTAGCTGGCTTTCCTTTTTTTGTCAATGGAACGCAGTGGAACCTCGGTAATGTTACCTATGCTGCGCAAAATATAAACTTTACCTGTCAATCAACACCTACCTCTTCCAACAACGGCTACAATAATAATTTTAATAATGGCTACAACAATGGATATAATAATAACTTCAACGGTTATAATAATAACTACAACAATAATTATAACAATGGATATAATAATAACTACAATAACAACTTCAACAATGGTTTTAGCAGTTGGTAAAATAACAACTTCAATAATTTCTCTTAAGAATTAGTTCGATTTTTGTACACTTCCAACTTCTTCTCCGTATTTTTTTATTAAATACTTTTCGTCATCTTTTATAAATTCTTCAATATTGGAATCATCGATATCTACAATATTAAATCCTATTTTGTGTAAGTTCATAGAACTTCCACTCTTCCAATAGTAGTCTCTGTTAGTAAATTTTTTAACGTTGCTTGATAGCAGTGAGTGTCATCTGAGTATAAGAATAGAAAGTGCCTTTAGAAGAAAAACTCATAAGTATTAACCTTTACCTTACTGTCATTTTGAATACATTTATCTAGACAACTATCAATTGGAGCGGGAGAGGGGAATCGAACCCCCGATCTCTTCCTTGGCAAGGAAGCGTTGTACCACTCAACTACTCCCGCACATCAGATC
>JGI1358J11329_10003732_pt1 | contig 11209 bp, 10 predicted proteins | sample Subgroupgradi54m_FD_11329 | JGI IMG/M metagenome (IMG submission 11329)
CCCAGCGTTTCTGGGATTCGCGCCAGCAATTTGAGCTCTATGTTTCTCCGGCGGTGTTGGCAGAAGCGGGCGTCGGTGACACCGCCGCAGTGGCGTTACGCACAGCATTATTGGCCGAGCTACCGCTGCTTGACCCGCAACCCGAGATCGCGCGTCTGGCAACACATCTGCTGCAACGTCAGGCCTTGCCCGAAAAGGCAGCACAAGACGCAGTGCATATCGCCTATGCTGCATGGTATGGATTGGATGCGATTGTCAGCTGGAATTTTCGGCACATCGCCAGCGCCTGGGCGCGGCAAAAAATTGAACGCGCCTTGCGCGAGTTGGGCTACCCTGATCTGGTGATTGCCACCCCCGAAGAATTGACGCAGGAGGATTGAATGAAAACCACACACCACACATCAGCCCAGTTGGACGACCCTGTTTTGCAGGAACTGTGGCAAACCAAGGATCGCCTCTCGCAGCAACAACAGAATGACCCGGCACAGATTGTGGCGGATCATCAACGCAGTTTGCAGACCTATCGGGGCAAACATGTTTCTGTTCCGTTTCCGGTCAAGCCGAATGCGGCGTAGCGTCACTACGGAATGACATCGCGAATCTCAACGATGGCCGGGCTACCCCCGGCACGTATCCATGAAGACATTCATCAATACTTGGTCAGGTAGCCTATTGCTTGCCGTGATTTCGTTTCGTTGCCAAAGGGGTGCCACCGAGCTCAATCTGATTGAAATATTATTTGAGGGTGCCAAATCGAAATGGGCTTGATCTTTTTTACGGGCCTTCTGGTCATTATGGAGCTCTTCATTTCCCGCGCCCGCCTGAATTACAAGAGCGCACTAAAGTGGTCTCTTGTGGGTGGGCTTGTTTATACAGGAGCCCATATTGCAACCATCATGGCCCTGGTTCTCTTCCTGCCGATAATGGCAACCAGCGACGTTGCGTTGACTCTGACCGCTGTGCCTGCGGGCTATTTTATTTCCTTGATGGTATGCAAAAAACATCTCCCCTCGTCTGAGAGGACACAAGAGGACACAATCAGCAGAGGTGGATAGATCGGTGTAACAAGCACTGCACAGCTATCGTAGGGCGGAAAAGCGCAGCGCCTTCCGCCGCATGTCTTGTCACTTCGAAGGCTTGAATTTGACGTTCAGTAGAGGGCGCTACGATTTTCCTCCCTACAAAAGCCTGCTCAGATTTTTCTCCGTGGCAAGAATTACTTCCGCGCCACTTTCCCCTCCGCATTCACCACCATCCCCTTCGGCAACAATACCCACATCCGTCCTTGTTGCCGCATCTTCCCCGCCTGTTCTCCCGCTGCATTGCCAAACCCCCAAAAAAAATCCGCGCGGACGGCGCCGCGTATCGCGCCGCCAGTGTCTTGTGCGTGCATCAGGCGTTTGAGCGGGGTGGGGTTGTTGGGTTGGGTGGTGCTGAGAAATACCGGTGCGCCGAGCGGGATGAAGCGTGGGTCGATGGCGATCGAGCGTTCCGGGATGAGCGGGACGCCGAGTGCGCCGAGCGGGCCTTCGTTGGGGTCGGTGAGCGGGAGCTCGCGGAAGAAGACATAGCTGGGGTTTTGGCTGAGCAGTTCGGCGAGGCGTTTGGGGTGACTCTTGACCCAGTTCTTGATGCCTTGCATGGAAGCGTTTTCGAGTTTCATCTCGCCTTGATCGATCAGCCAGCGGCCGATGGATTTGTAGGGGTGGCCATTCTGGTTGGCGTAGTTGACGCGGATGATTTTTTCGCCGTCGCCGCTGTTCAGTTTGATTCGGCCGCTGCCCTGAATTTCGAGGAAGAAGGCTTCAATGGCATCGTCCACCCACACCAGCACCTTGTCTGGCGGGGCGTTGCTGCCGTCAAATTCGGCGCGGCTGAAGTAGGGGACGAGTTTGTTTACGCCCTGTTCGGTCTTGATCACGCGGCCGCGCAGGCGCAGGTTGGCGAGTTCGGGATAGAGACTGGCGAGATCGACGGTGATGAGATCGTCGGGCACGGCGTAGAGCGGATATTGATACGCGCCCTGTTTGCTGCGGCTGCCGCGCAGCAACGGTTCGTAATAGCCGGTGACGATACCGGTCTCGCTGCCGTCAGGGTTGACGACACGGTAGGGGGTGAAGCGGCTTTCAAAAAACTGGCGCAGCAGGGCGGCGTTATCGGCCGGGAGTTTCTGTGCCAGTTCGCACACCTCGGCCCATTCCACACGGGCGCTCAGTGCGCGGCAGCTATTGAGCAGGGCGGGCCAGGCCTGGGTCAGGTTGTCGTCTTGCCAGCCATCAAGGGTGGACCAGTCGGCGGGTTGCAGCGTGGGCGCGGCGGGCGCGATGGGCGGCGGAACAGGTGGTGGCACCACCGGAGGCACGAGTGGTGGCACAAGCGGTGGTGTTGGCGGCACCACTGGTGGCGTTGGCGGTGGTGCGACCGTTGTGCAGGCGCTGAATACCGCACTGAACAATAGCAACATTCCAAGCAGTTTAGAATGGCGCATCCATTGATTGCCTACGGAATATCTCATGTGGCTACTTGTACTGGAAGCAGGCATTGCGCTACTCCTGTTTATTTTCATTGTCGCGTGGACCTTGCCGGATCGTCATGAGCATCCGCCCGACGAAAGCAACGACAAGGACGATAAAAAATAATACTCAGTGCAGCGTGCGCGGCAGCGCGAGCGCGAACTCCGGCACCGCGACTTCAAACGGCGCGCCTTGTTCGGTGACGAAATGAAAGGTGCCGCGCATCGAGCCCATATTGGTTTGCAGCGGACAGGCGCTGGTGTATTCGAACGATTGCCCCGGTTGCAGCAGCGGCTGGTTGCCGACCACGCCGAGGCCGCGCACTTCGTCGATACGATTATTGGCATCGGTGATCACCCAGTGGCGGCTGATCAGTTGCCCCGCCACCTGGCCGACGTTTTGAATGCGGATCGTATAGGCGAACAGATAGTGGCCCTTGTCCGGGTCGGATTGCTCCGGCACAAAACGGGTCTGTATCTGAATGCTGAAAGCTGCGTTGGCCATGGAAGAAGCGATTAAAATGCGGATTCGTTCAAGGAAAATCTACCGGGACACATTATGACATTTCGCATCGCCCCCAGCATTTTATCCGCCGACTTCGCCCGCCTCGGAGAAGAGGTGCGTAACGTCGTGGCCGCCGGGGCCGACCTCATCCACTTCGACGTGATGGACAACCACTACGTTCCCAACCTCACCATCGGCCCGCTGGTGTGCGCAGCGATTCGTCCGCATGTGCAAGTGCCCATCGACGTGCATCTGATGATCACGCCGGTCGATCGCATCGTGCCCGACTTTGCCAAGGCCGGCGCCAATCTCATCACCTTTCACCCGGAAGCGTCTGAACACATCGACCGCACGCTGGCGCTGATCAAGGAATGCGGTTGCAAGGCCGGACTGGTGTTCAACCCCGCCACACCGCTGCATTACCTCGATCATGTGATGGACAAGCTCGACATCATTCTGCTGATGTCGGTGAACCCCGGCTTCGGCGGACAGCAATTCATCCCCGCCACGCTGGCCAAGCTGCGCGCCGTGCGCGCGCGCATTGACGCGTACAAAGCCGCGGGCGGGCAAGACATCTGGCTCGAAGTCGATGGCGGCGTCAAGACCGACAACATCGCCGAGATCGCACGCGCAGGGGCCGACACCTTTGTCGCTGGTTCAGCGATTTTCGGCCAGCCGGATTACGCGGCGGTGGTGCAGGCGATGCGCAAAGAATTGGCGACGGTGCGTGCCTGATTCATTCCCTCGTGGGGGCAAGGTTTTTTCGTGACGCCACTTACTGTTCCGACGGCTTGTCTCTATAGCGCGCACGAACAGTGCTGGTTGCTCTTCACGCAGCCGCGTGTCGTGCTCACCACCGGTCAGCACGACCAAGTGCAACCGCTGCTGCGCCAAGTCGAACAAGCCGTTGCGCAAGGCGGCTGGGCGGTCGGCATGGTCAGCTATGAAGCTGCGCCCGCCTTCGATGCCGCGCTGCCGGTGCATGCACCGGACAAATTTCCATTGTTGTGGTTTGCGTTGTTCGATGCGGTCGAGCGCTGCGCGCAACTTCCCTCGCCGCAAACAACCAGCGAAATCGACTGGCAGCCCGACATTACCCCTGCGCACTACGCACAAGCCACCGCACGCATCAAGCAACACATTGCCGACGGTGATGCGTATCAAGTCAATTACAGCTTCCGCCTGCACGCCGAGTTGCCCGCGCCCAGACATCCTCACCCTCTCCCCTCCGCGGGAGAGGGCAGGGAGAGGGGGCACTACCCCTGGCAACTCTTCCTGCAATTGGCACAAGATCAGTCCTACGCGGCTTATCTCGATCTGGGCGATTGGGCGCTGTGTTCCACTTCGCCCGAACTCTTTTTCAACAAGCAAGGCAACACGTTGATCAGCCGCCCCATGAAAGGCACGCAGCCCCGCGGTCTGTCGTTTGTGCAAGATCAGGCACGAGCGCAGTGGCTGCGCCAATCGGAAAAAAACCGCGCCGAAAATCTGATGATCGTGGACATGGTACGCAACGACATGGGCCGCATCGCCCGCCCCGGCAGCGTCACCGTGCCGCAGTTGTTTGAAATCGAGCAATACCCCACCGTGTGGCAAATGACCAGCACGGTAGCCGCGCGTACCGACGCCAGCGTGACCGATATTTTCACCGCCCTGTTCCCCCCCGCCTCCATCACCGGCGCGCCCAAGCGGCAAGCGATGCAGATCATCCGCAACCTCGAAACCAGCCCGCGCAATATCTACACCGGTAGCATCGGTTTCATCCACGGTGCACAGGCACAGTTCAACGTGGCCATCCGCACCGTCGCCATCGAGAAAAAAACCGGCCGCGCCGAATACGGCATCGGCAGCGGCATCGTCTGGGATTCCGACCTGGCCGACGAATATCAGGAATGCCTGCACAAAGCCGCCGTGCTCAAGCAAGCGCGCCCATCATTTGAATTGCTGGAAAGTTTATTGTGGACACCAGACGAGGGCATCTTTCTCGCCGCACAACACCTGCAACGCCTGCAACAGTCCGCGCAGTATTTCGGCTGGAGCGTCAACGCCCGTGAAATCGAACAACGCCTCGCGCACGGCGTCGCCAACCTGCCCGCGCAACCGCACAAACTCCGCCTGCGGGTCGGGATCAGCGGCGAGATCACCCTCGAAGCCGCGCTACTCACACCCCTCCCCACGCCTTATACGTTAACGCTCGCCCCACAACCCATCGACGAATCCAACGTCTTCCTCTATCACAAGACCACCGAACGCAGCCACTACCCCGCCCAAGAACACCTGCTCTGGAACACGCGCGGCGAAATCACCGAAACGACAATAGCGAATGTCCTCTACGAACTACGCGATCACCCTGGCCAATGGTTCACCCCGCCGGTGGAATGTGGCCTGCTACCCGGCTGCTACCGTACCTGGCTGTTGGCGCAGGGCGGTGTCCAGGAACGCGTGCTGCACAAAGATGAATTGAGCCAGTGCAGCCGTCTGCAACTGATCAACTCCGTGCGCGGGCGATGGGATGCTGTATGGTGAATAGAGGGGTTTTCCTCTCAAGTTTTTTAGAAGAAATGGCGGCGCATATTTTTGCGTTTTTTTAAGGAACATACCTCGTTAGAGATCATGAATACACCTGTCGCATCTCACTATTGGCACAGACAGTGCGCCGCTCTCTGCTGTGCACTTGCCCTCATGGGCAATGCGTTTGCGGCATCAACTCCACCAGCGCCTGCCCCAGCTAAAGCCGCAAGTGAGCCAAAGGCCGAAGCACCAAAAAATCAGACCGCACCCGAACAAGACAAGCGAGGAACCAAGGCGCTTCCGATGGTGGTTGAGGTAGCTAAGGCCTCTGTCATACAAGTAGAAGCCACCGATAAAACAGAGAAACATCATGACTACGCGTCTTCGGAATGGTGGCTTGTCTACCTTACTTTCGCTCTTGCCCTCTACACCGCCAAGTTGTATCGAGCCACGGTCAAACTTGGCAGAGATGCCAATACCACTAGCGAGAGGCAGCAGAGGGAGACGGACAAGGCGATCGGTATTGCCCAGCAAGCCGCTAATGCTGCTAAAGATAGTGCGGACGCTCTTGTTAGCGCCTCCATGCCGGTACTGTTTCCTACAGTAATCAACGCAGCTGGACTGCACCCACTGATTCCGATACAGACTCCATATAGCCACGAGTCGAACATCTTCATCAGGTTCGAGAACTGCGGTGGCACCCCGGCAATCATTCGAGAAGTTCGCGCTAGGCTTTACCTCACATTGAAAGACGTTCTACCAGAACCAAACCCAGCCGAATGGATTGATCTTCCGTATTCGGTCATGATCCCCGGTAACTCTAGCGCGGCCGACCAACATTTCGGTGCGCTCGACATGAAACAAACTATTACATACGGGCAATCCGAAATTGCAGAATTGCATGCCGAGGCTGATCCAAACGGGATCTTCCGTCGTTTCGTTCTCATGGGAATGGTGACTTACGACGACTTCTTTGGATGGCGTCACGTCAGAACCTATTGTGTGAAGATGAGAACCTGGACTCTTGAGGAAGGCGCGCTCCTCAAGCAATTTCAAGTTGGGATTGGTGGCGCTTCATATAACCAGTGGACAAAAGAAAAAATACCCAGTCAAGACCCGCTTGAAAAGAGGTAAGTCTAGCGAGCGTGGGCAACTTGTTGCCCACGCGCTTCATTCAAAATTCAAATTCCAGCTTGTGATGGTCGGCACAATATCGCGCCGGTACGCCAGCACTTGCACAAGCGCATCCAGCGTGGCTTTAATGTAAGAGGGGGCTTACTGACCCGGCGCGGCAAAGCGAAAGACTTTTTCCCCGATCACCAAATCATCCCATTCGGCGGGGCGCGTGGTGGCTGCTTGTTGTTGTAATCGCTCAATCGTGTCGCCGCTGTAGGTCTGTGCGACGCGCAGCCATTTTTCCTCTTTCATTTGGAACAGGATGATCTGTCCACTGGCAAATACGGCCCACTCGGGCTTGCCATCGCGATTCAAGTCTATCGCCAGTAAGCCGCACTGACCCACGCCCTGGGCTTCGCAGCCGTAGATCACCTGCGTTTGCGTGGGCCCGGCAATTCTTTCCAGCAAAGCGGGCGGTGGTGCAGGCGAGTTGCCCAGCAGAACGATGCGTTCTTGCAGGGGGCGTTTTTCGGCCGCCAGAGAACCGCGGTTTTCAAGGTCGAGCGCAGCCACTTCGGATCGAATCTTTTGATAGTCGGGCGTATCGGGTAGTGCCAGCAAGCGCTGTTTAAGTGGTTCGCCGTAACGGCCGAAATCGCGCTTGAATTGCCAGGCGCTCCATTCAAATTTCCCACTTTGGAGAATGTGGTGATATTGCGATTCCGCCGACAGGCGTTGAGGATCAAGTGCCGGGCTGAGCAGCAACAGCAAGCCGATGGTCATCACGGCCGCGATGACCAGATTCGAACTGCCGATCAGGATCGTGCCAGAATTTCTCTCCGCCATGCGGAAACTGCGCACGCTGTTCCAGCTATAACCGATGGCATACAGCACGGCGAGCAATGCAACGAACAGACCCCAGACGCGGTCGGGCGTCAAGCCGTATTTAAGTGCGCGTACGCTCAGCCCATAGGCCGCCAGTAAGCTGAGCGGCAGTAACACCCATACTAGGCTGCGCACGATGCGGTTGATCCATACGGTATATGGCAAGGGTTGATGATCTTGAACTGCAGAGTTGATGAATTTGATCAGCGCGGCGCACAGGCCCAGCAAGGTGCCGGCCAGACCGATTCGGCCTTCCGCGGTCGTCAATAGTTTGCCCAGGCCCAACAGCAGAAATAGCGCCGCAATCACCAGCATGGGTGGCAGGAACCAGGCCGTAATGTTGAGCCAGTGACGCTGCAGGGCCAGGGCAAATTTGTCGCGCGTGCGCGCTAGATAAATGCCGAGCGTGATCAGGGTGGTGGAATAAGGTAGATAGAACCATTTGTTTTCCACCAGATTTTCCAGCGTGTTGATGCCGATCAAGTGGAACAAATAAGTGCTCAGAGTCAGCAGTGCCCAGCCAATGCCGAGGAACAGCGCACCTTCCAGCAGAACCAGTGCATTGTTCCAGCTGTGGGTGAAGAGCGTTGGATAATTTTTCGTGGCAGGCCAGCTGCTGTGGAAGGTGTACACAAATTGCGTCAGGATGAACCACAGGACGAGGGCGGCAGGAATGGCGCTCCAGGCTGCGTGCTCGTGCTGCGGGCTGTACTGGTGCCAGCCGATACCCACCGCCAGCAACGCCAGGCCGGCGCCGTAGGCAGCCAGGCGTGTGGTCGGCAAATAGCCGTACCAGAGGGCCANCGCNGGAAANAACGCCGTGANGGNCCAATAAAAAATATGGGNCGNCAGNCCGNCCNGTTGGCTGNCAAAGAGGGCATAACTCAAACCGGCTATCAGACCGAGCGGGAGGTAGAAGCGCAGCGAAAAACGCTGTGTAGGCAGGGCGGTCGAGTCTTCAGACATGAGGTGGGCACCTTTACGTTAAGTGTCGTTTTTGATCGAATTCAAGCTTGATGTTGGGTTCGCTATCGCGCCGCAGGGTGAGGACAAAGCGCTGCAATTCGTCGCGCCGGTAGGCCAGCACTTCTACCTTGTCGCCCACACGCTTGCGTGCCAGTAGTTGTGCCAGCGCATCCGGCGTGGCTTTGAGGTCATCCAGTGCGACCAGCACATCACCCGCCGACAGGCCCGCGCGTTGTGCTGCGCCGTCATCCAGAACTTGCGTCAGTTTGACCAAGCCATGTTCGACGCTAGTTTTTGCGCCGAGGGAAAGAGCATCCGGTTTCTTGGCCTGCCAGTGGATACCGGCCTGCGTGAGCAATTGTTCCAGCGGCGGGTCTTGCGTGCCTTCGACATAGGCGTTGAGAAAACGTTGGATCGATACGCCGGTGACATCGCGCACCAGTGCGGCAAAACCGTCTTCTTCCAGGCCGATATTTTTCTTGCCGTGACGATTCCACAGCGCACGCATGACGGTATCGAGTGAATGTTTACCGTGCGTTTCAATGCGTAATGTCAGGTCGAGCGCGAGCGCGATCAGCGCGCCTTTGGTGTAGTAGCTGACGAGTGCATTGGGCGCGTTTTCATCGGCACGGTAAAACTTGATCCAGGCGTCGAAGGAACTGTCGGCCACGCTTTGTTTTTTGCGCCCGCTGCCGCGCAAGACGCCGTTGATGGTTTTGGACAGCAGGTCGAGATAGGCCTGTGGCGTGATGCAGCCGCTGCGCAGCAGAAATAAATCGTCGTAGTAAGCGGTGAAGCCTTCGAACAGCCACAGTAGGCGCGTGTAATTTTCGCGCGTCAGGTCGTAGGGCAAAAAGCGCGCGGGCTTGATGCGTTTGACGTTCCAGCTGTGGAAATATTCGTGGCTGCACAGGCCGAGAAAGTTGCGATAGGCGCTGGGTGTGCCGCCCATGCTGGCGTAGGGCAGGTCGTTGCGGGAGCAGAGCAGCGCGGTGGAGGCGCGATGCTCTAGGCCGCCATAGCCATCGCCGATGGCGGTGACCAAAAATACATAGCGATCCATCGGCGCTTTTTTGGAGCGCGGCTCGAAGAAAGCAATCTGTGTTTCGCAGATGCGTTTCAGATCGACGCACAAGCGCGCCGTGTCGCAATCGTGCATGCCAGTAATGACGACATCGTGCGGCACGCCGTGCGCGCTGAAGTGGGCCAGCGTGAAGCGGCCCATCTCGACCGGGTGGTCGATCAATTCGTCATAACTGTTGGTCAGGTAATCGCCAAAGGCATAACGTTTCGTTCCGGGCGCGGTGCGCAGGGCGGTGGCGACACGCCAGTCGGCGGCGTGCGCCGGGCGTTGCAGGGTGATGTGGTGCGGCTGATTTTCTTGCCCCAGCACCTGCAAAAACACGCTGCTGCCATTGAAGAAGCCGTGCGTTTGATCGAGATGCGCGCTGCGCACCGACAGATCCCAGGCATAGACTTCATATTCGAGCGTCAGCGGCCCCTTGCAGGGCGCCGCTTGCCAGGTATGTTTGTCGAGCTTGCTCAGCGCGACGGGTTTGCCTTTGCAATGTGCCTTGATCGTGACGATGTTGCGTGCGAATTCGCGCACCATGTAACTGCCGGGAATCCAGGCGGGCAAGGCAAACTTCTGTCCCTCCGCTGCGGGGTGAGTCACGCTGCAACGCACGCTGAACAAATGGGCCGCAGGATTGCTGGGGGTAATGATGTAATGGGGCGCTGGATGCATGTGCTGGGGCTGGAACAGGCAATTCGGACGGGCGGTCAGTATAGCGTCCGGCACGGTGGGCCGTGCCACGTTTTTTCCATTGACAGGCGCGGGTGGCTGACACACAATCCGTCACAAGAAAATTATCGTCACAACACAATACAGGGCAGCTAGACAATGAATCCGGAATTGATGCGCCAACTCGCGCGCTTGCGTATCTTGGCCGCAAAGGAAAACAAACCCTTCGATCTGGTCAAATTTGCCCACGACCTTCCCTATGCAAAAGAAACCTTGACCGGTCTGCTCAATACCGAGAATGAAGAATTGCTTGTGCTGGGTTTGGCGGTGATGAATGCGATTGGCGCGTCCAAGTTGCAGGATGCCCCACCCGCAGCGGCCGCTGCTGCGCCAGCACCCAGCGCAGCAGAGAAAACGGCTTCCAAATACGTCGGTCGTCTGCGCTGAATCCAGCGCTTGCTGATTGCGCCTGCCGTCGTTTATCGATTCTGCGGTTTGGTGTGTTTGGCCGGATCAGCGATTGACATTGACCACCAGCCGTCCGCGTAATTGCCCCGCAAGTAGTTGTTCGGCCGCAGCAAATGTTTCGCCCAGCGCAATTTCGCGCGTCATGGCTTCCAATAGCTGCCCATCGAGCTCCGTCGCCAGCCGGTGCCATGCCACACTACGCTTGCTCTGCGACGCGTATACGCTATTGATCCCGCACAGCGTCACGCCGCGCAAAATGAACGGCGCGACCGTGGCGGGGAAATCCATTCCTTGCGCCAACCCGCAAGCCGCCACCACCGCATCCGGCTGGCATTGTGCGCAGGCATTGGCCAGCGTGTGGCTACCGACTGCATCGACCACGCCCGCCCAGCGTTCCTTTTGCAAGGGTTTGCCAGGAATGGAAAATGCGCTGCGCGCAATCACTTCGCTGGCGCCCAAGCCCAGCAAATAGGCGGTGTGCTCCAGCTTGCCAGTTGCCGCG
>JGI1358J11329_10003733_pt1 | contig 11208 bp, 12 predicted proteins | sample Subgroupgradi54m_FD_11329 | JGI IMG/M metagenome (IMG submission 11329)
TCGCCCAAGCCGCTTCAACCATCCCCCCGGCCATCAATCCCGAGACAACCAAACACGCGATGCGACGTTCCATGGTCTCCCCCTGGCATTCTCCAACCTAATGGCTGGCTTGTTGTGAGGTTGCTGAAGTGGTTGTGGTCGTTGTTGTAGGAGTTCCCTTCTGGCTCGTGACTTTCGGGCTCACCTGAGCCTTCCGGGCCCGCTGAAACAACGGCTTCTTCTCGGCTGCATGGCGGGTGGTTTTCGGGTGGTTCGGCCTTGAGCTAGCCGTTGCCGATGGCGTGGCCTTTGTCACGGGCGTGTCGGCTGCCATGGCCGCACCCGTCCCCATAAACACCATGCTGAGCATCACGGAGCCCAACAAGAAATGGCGCATTGGAATAATCACCTCCCTTCTGAGTGGATCGTGGTATCCCCACATTCACCGAACACTTCTCTCCTGGCTGGTCCGGTCCTTGACCCCCACGAGGATATCCAGCCTCTCCTGGTTCCCCTGTGCCAGCGCCTTTCGGATCAGCGCTCCTACGCCCATGGTAATGAATGGCGCTGGCCAATCCAGCTCCTCGACAAGACGCCGGAGCGTCGTCGGACCATGCTCATTGAGGTACGTCAAGACTTCCCCTTCAATGATGCCAAGCGTCGTCATCAGTTGCAGCTCGCCCATGGTGATCCTCCTGGTGTGGCGACTGCACGGTGCGATCCTGTGCGTTCACGAGTCGCCTCACGGCGTCCGATCGTCTGGCGCCATCGTACCTCCCTTCCCATCTCGTGGCTATCCTCCTTTGGTAGGGGCCATTTTCTGGAGCGTTTTGCTATACTCAGAGCAAGCCACACAGGCTCCCGATGGCACACTTCCGGCGATCACGCACATGGTTCCAAGGACCGTGGCGGGCTCCCGTCATCGGCATGGTCTTCGGGCTCATGTACGGGATGACCGAGCATACGCTGGACCTCGAAGCCATTCAAGCGCCCAGGGTGTTCGTGTCCCTCGATGACGTGGTGGTCTTCTGTCTGCCGGTCGTCCTTGGATGTTTGGCGGGCTTGGTGTTCAACTCGATGCGACGACAGGAGCGTTTGAACCGTGTCCTCTCAACGGAAAACACCAAGCTCCAGCGAGAGGTCTTCGCGCAACTGCTGAGCTCCCATATCCTGCACGAAATCCGCAACCCGTTGCATAATCTCAGCGCCGCAGTTGAACGGTGGCGTCAGCAGCTGACTCCAGAGCAGGCTACCCTCCTGCAACGCAACATGGACCGCCTGGAGGCCGCCACCAAGCAACTCACCCACTGGGATGTGCTCAGCGACGAGGTGGACGTCAAGAGAGCGGTGACGCTGCAAAGCTGGCTTGACGAGTTTGTGCAGGACAAAGTCCGACCACAACTCCACGCGGATCAGATTCATCTCGATCAGCACGTGGTCGAGGCCGATGTCCGGATGCACCCGCTGCTCCTGGAGCAGTGTTTCGTCACCCTGTTTGACAATGCGCTGGACGCGGCGAAGAACGGACCCGTCCCCCGGATTATTCGATTGTCGGCACAGGTCAGCCTGGACTCACCGGGCATGATCGAGGTGCGGATGAGTAACACCGGCCCCTGGTATCCTGAAGAGGTCCTCGCGAAGCAAGGCGCGGAGCCGGTCGAAAGTCAACGCGGGATGGGGCTCGGGTTGGTATTTGTCCGACGGACCTTGGAGCAGGTGGGGGGCTCCCTGACTCTGACGAACGACCAGGGCCAGGCGACCGCTATCCTGCGGATTCCGGGTCAGCGCACATGAAGCTCGCCTACATCGAAGATGATGCGGACGCTCGGACGCTTTTCATCGAGCAACTGACTGAGGAGGGATTCGTGTGTGAGGGCTTTGGCGGTGCGGAGGAGTTTCTGCGGGTGGCCGCGCCTGGCGGCTACGACCTGCTGATCATTGACATCCGACTCCCGAAGATGGACGGCGTCAAACTGTTGCGGCGACTCCGGGAGAAAGGCATCTTGCCGCCCGCCATCCTGATCACCGCGTTCAACAGCCTCGACTATGCTCGGGAGGCGCTCAACAGCAACGCGAACTACCTGCTCGAAAAGCCGTTTTCCTTCGCCACGCTCACACGCGTGATTGCCAGGGTCTTGAAGGCCCCTCGTTCCCTCCAGGATCGCGTCGATCGTGGGCTCGGGACATTAGCCTTGACCAAACGAGAAGCCGAAATCGCTCGACTCCTCCTGAAGGGGTTGAGCAACAAGGAGATCGCGGACATCGCGACGATTTCAGAACCCACGGTCAAGCAATACGTGACGCAAATTTTCGACAAGGCCCGGGTCAGAAGTCGCGGAGAGTTCTTCTCCTGGATTTTTCCCGTCTGAACCGCCGGACTAGACTGACCGATCAAAAATCCAACTCAGCGGAGCCCTCGGCTGCCGCGCAGGCCGCGCGTCGACTCGTTCGGCAAAACGTTGATAGTGCGCCGCCAAACCGCAGAGATAGTCCTGGGCCTGCGTCGCGGCACCGGATACGCCGGACATCCACGGGACCTGCCAATACGTCACCAGATGCTCGATGATGTCCGCGTAATCGCGGGCGGTGTACACGCCGATGCGCTGCGCCACCACGGAGAATCGGCTGAACAGATCGCGCTCGATGCCGTCGGACATCAGCCGGGCGGGCATCGTCACTTTGGTTTTCATCATTTCCGCAAAGGCCACCAGCGCCCCGCGCGGGTCGAGCTCAAACAGTTTTTTGACAAAGCTTTTATAGGCCTCCTCATGTCGAGCCTCATCCCCCGCCACCAGATTGCACATCTTGCCGAGCAGGACGTCGCCGCCCTGGTTGGCCGCCTGGGCCACATTGCCATGCGAGATTCGTGTGGCCCGCTCTTGAAAGGCGGGGTAGATCAGGCCTTTGTACGGATCGTTGGCCGTCTTGGGGTCGAAGCCGTTGCGAATCAGATGCTGCGTCGTGAGTTCCACGGCGCGCATGTTCACGCGACCTGAGAGGTACAAGTATCGGCTGAGCAGTTCGCCGTGGCGGTTTTCCTCCGCTGTCCAGCCTCGCGTCCACCGGGCCCAGGGGTGATCGCTCGCACCGGTCTCATCCGCCAGCCCCGGATGCCGGTTGGTCATGGTCTGGTAGGACGGCAACGCTTCCTCGGTGATGGTGTCCCCGACGAGGACGACGAGCAGCTCATCCGAGAGTCCGGCAGCCCCCTCACGAAGCCGCTGGACCGATTCGCGCCAGGTGTCGGCCGTCAGGTCGGGCAGGATGTCACTCGGCTGCCAACTCTCGTTGATCGGATTGAGCCATGTCAGCTGCTCTTCGACGAAGCTCGCCATCGCCTGAAGGACCTCTCGATGCGTCTCCATGGCTCAAGCACTAGAGCGCGATCGCCAGGCCCACGGCGAACAGGGCCACCACCCCGCCGACCGAGTAGGCCATGCTGCCGAAGGCCCTCGCCAGATGCAGCAGGTCATAGTTGAGCAGCCACCCCCCGAGCACCGGTCCCACGATCCGCGCAACGCTGGCCGCCGACTGCATCATCCCCAGGACCCGTCCCTGAGAAGCCGCGTCGACACTCTGTGAAGCCAGCCCATTCAGCGGCGCCAAAGCCAGGCTATGCCCGATCGCCACGCCGGTCGTGACCAACAGCAGGAAGGCGGCGGTGGTGCCCATCGGAAGCAGGAACAGACTCAGCGCTAATGTGGCCGTGCCGGCCATCACGAGCTTCTTATCCCCGAACGCCTTCACCAGCCAGCCGAGCAGTCCGCCTTGAATGATCGCGCCCAACAGCCCCTGCCCGGCGAAGATATAGCCGGTCTGCGCCGCCGTGTAGCCGAACCGCCGCTCGGTGAAGAGGGCATAGGTCGCCGTCAGCAGCGAGAACGACACGGTGGTGAAGAAATACGCCATCAGGATGATCCCGAGCGGCCGCTGTCTCGCCTGCCGAAAGACCACTGAGAAGGAGGCGCGCTCCCGCGCCTGATTGCGGCGTTCAACCGGAAGGCTTTCCGGGAGGAAACAGTAAATCGCGACGGCGTTGGCGGCGGCCAGGAACGCGGCGAAGAAGAAGGGCGCTGCCAGCGACACGTGGCTCAACAGCCCTCCGATCGCAGGACCGAAGATAAATCCCAAGCCAAACGCCGCGCCGATCAAGCCCATGCCGCGGGAGCGTTGTTCCGGAGGTGTCACGTCCGCAATATAGGCCTGCGCCGTTGAAATGTTCCCGCCGGTCACCCCGTCGATCACTCGGGCCACGAACAGCAGCCACAACGAATTCGCCGCTCCCATGAGCAGAAACCCGGCGGACGTGCCGATGACGCTCACCAGGAGCACCGGCCGGCGGCCCACGCGGTCCGAGAGCCGTCCCAGGATGGGCGCAAAGAGGCATTGCATCGCCGAGTAGATGCCCAGCAAGAGGCCGACGACCAGGGGCGAGGCCCCAAAACGCTCCGCGTAGAGCGGCAGCACCGGGATGACGATCCCGAATCCGACCAGGTCAAGAAAGATGGTCCCGAAGATGAGGGCGCGTGGGGAACGGGATGCCGTGACAGACTTGCGCATGGCGGATTCAGCGCCTCAACAACACGGCCCCGGCGACCATCAGCGTGGCGGCACTGAAGAGGACCATGAGGAGATCCGGCATGACGCGGTGCCGCTTCAGCCACGTCCCAAGAAATCTCGCGCCCAACGCGAAGGCGATGACGAGACTTCCAAGCACAGCCGTCCGGCTGCCCTGCCCAATCCCATAGGCGCACAGGAGCAACAGCACCCCTGACAGGGAACCGGCCATGAGAGACGCGGTGCTTTGGGCCTTCAGATAGCCGATCACTCCACCCACCACACTGAAGATACCGTAGGTGGCGACCACCGTTGCTGCCACATTCATGGTGTGCTGCTCCTGTTGTACCGCGCAGGCCTGTGTTGCCCGGCAAGCCTATAATATAGGCTTGCCTATATTATAGGCCACACAGAAGGGGATCGCGCAAGGAATGCGGGCGAGGGCTTGCTTCAGCGTCCGTTCGTCGTCGGGACGCAGCGAGGAGGCCTCAATCCCTTGGTTGCGGTCTCCAACGCCTGTGGCTCCAAGACCATTGCTCCGGATATGTGCGGATCTGCGCTTCCAGGATGTCATTCAACCGTTTCGTGGTGTGGATGTCCCATGCTGGATCATCTGACAATGGGACTGCCGGCAGCAGGTGAATCTCGTAGTGGCCGATTGTTTTCCGCAAGCAATAAATCGGGAGTAACGCACAGCCCGTTTTGTGGGCCAGCCGCGCCGGAAGAGACGTGGTCGAGGTGGCCCTTCCGAAAAACTCGATCCACAGCCCTTCTCTTCCAGCCCATTGGTCGATCACGATCGCGACCCCGTGATTCTGGCGCAATTCGGCCAAGGTGCGCCGGAGGGCGTTCCCTTCTTTCGGGATTGGGACGGTATCGATGGCTCTTCGCAAGGCGTCGATCGTGTGGTTGAGATAGGGATTCTTGATCCGTTTGACGATCACCGCATGCGGATACGGCTTGAGATAGCCCGGGAATCCGATATATTCCCAAGAGCCAAGATGCGACGCGACAAACACCACGCCTTTCCCGCGAGCCACGGCCTCTTCGAAATGCGGCAGCCCGATGATGGAAAATCGGCGCGCCGCGTGCGGCTTCATTTTGTTGATGACAAACAACTCCAGAATAGAGAGCGCGTGGTTCTCGAACGACCGCCGGGCGATGTGCCGTTTCTGACCAGCGGAACGCGTGTCTCCATAGGCGATGGTGAGATTCTCCAGCATAATCGTTCTTCGTGTGGGAGAACAGAACAAATAGATGTCGGCCACGCGTTTGACCACCCATCCGGAAAGCGATAACGGCATCAGCCCCAGCACGGTCACCAGGGCTTGTACCGCATACCATTCAACGAGATAGCCGATCAACATCGCGGTGCCTCGAGCGGAGGGACGGCTCGAAGATCATGCGCTGAAGAACGTGCCCAACGGCACGGCGATCAGCTTGGGCCCCAACGCGATCACCTCGTCTCCGCCATACAGCACGACTCCCGCCACGAGCCGCTCTCCCCACTGAGTATGGAGCTCCTGGAAGGTCTTGAGCGCTCCCCGATCGATTGACCGGCTCCACTTCGCTTCGAGGGCGACGAAGCGCTGGCCGTGCTCGATGAGAAAGTCTATCTCCTGGCCGCTCTGCAACCGCCAGCCATAGAGCCGCATCGGGACTGGAGCAAGGCTGATCAGCTTCTGCAGCTCCTGCGCCACCCAGGTTTCAACCAAGGCCCCAAACTTGGGAGCGTGTTCCAGCGCATGGACCTCATGGAGGTCTAGCAGATGCGCGGCCATCCCGGTGTCACTCCAGTAGAGCTTCGGAGCTTTCGAGAGCCGCTTCGAAACGTTCGTGAAGAACGGGCTGACGAGGCTCACCTGATACGTCTGCTCCAGCACCTGCATGTAACGGCGTAGCGTCACGTAGGGCAGTCCGGCATCACGCCCCAGATCAGCGAAGTTGAGCACCTGCCCGCTCCGCGCCGCAGTCAGCAACATCAATCGACCAAACTCCGGCAGCCGCTCGATCGCTGTGAGCTGCACGATGTCGCGCTCGATATACGTCGTCCGATACGCCTCAAACCACCGCCTGCGCGCAGAAGGTTGTGTTGCCAGAGCTGGAGTAGGATAGCCGCCGTGCAGGAGGCGAGTCAGGAGCTGGTGGCTGGATCGCCCGCCCCGGCTAGAAATTGTATGGGCGGGCCGGGGAGGACGACTGGCACGGAGGCTCCGGAGGACCGTGCGAGCATCCTTCGCTTGGAACAACCGTGGCAAGATGGTTGGCGCAGACGGACGGCGGTGGAGCTCCGCCTCGGAGAACGGATGCAATTGGTGCAGCGCAATCCGACCGGCCAGTGTCTCGGAGACGGTCTTCAGCGTCAGGATGTTGGCGGAGCCGGTGATGAGAAATCGCCCAGGCCTTCGGTGCCGATCAACCTGCAGCTTGATGGCGCGCAGCAAATCCGGGGCCCGCTGGACCTCATCAATGGCGACCGGGCCAGGATTCGCGGCGATGAAGCCATCTGGATCGGTGAGGGCGGCGTCAAGGGTGGCGCGGTCATCGAGGGTGAGGTAGGAAGCCTTCCAGGCTCCACGACAGAGCGCCTCCACCAAGGTGGACTTGCCCACCTGGCGAGCACCCGTGACGAGCACGACCGGAAACTGCCCCAGCGCCTCCCGGATGAGCGGCTCAAGGTGCCGTTTGATCATGGTAAAATATTATCCAGTAAGTGGATAAATATCAACTACAATCTTCTCGCTCAGTCCGGCCACGGGGAGACCACGTAAAAACGGCGCCGGGCAATCTGGCGCCGTCATGCACTCCTCAGACACGATGAGTGCCCATGCCTGTCGCTGGTTGTCTATCGCGTATCACGAATGGGGAGTAACCAGTGTCAGGAATCCTGGTTCCTTCGGTATCTGTCGCGTAGGGGTCGGCTGCGCCTTCACCATCGATGTGGCTCTTGCAGGCTGCGTCAATCGCCCGATCGATGACCTCGATCGGCATGAATGGCTCCTCCATGGCTGGTTTACGGAATCCATGCCACTAGCTGTCCACCGTAGAGAGGTAGTGAGGAAGTCTGGTGCCCCGGTAGGGCTTAGGGGCGGATTTCGTACATATAGATCGCTGGGGTCGTGTTGCGATAATCCTCCCAGAAAATCCGATCGCCAGAGATAGCGGGTTGCCACTCCGTCCACGGATCATGCGTAATCCGCTGCTCTGGGCACTGCTGACTCGCGGAATCGTATTCACAGTAGAACACATCCCAGCTCCCACTTCGGTGATCTTGCCAGACCACGCGATTTCCAGATATCTTTGGTGACTGCTGAAATCCCGGTTGACTCGCCAACCGCTCAAGATGATCGGTCGTGAGGTTGTAGAGATAAATCGTGTGCTCCTGCGAAGCCATGTGGAATTTGCTGAAGACCGCCAGGTTCCCTGAGATATCCGGTTCTCCAACAAGAAACGTCTGTCCGCCGTCATCGGCCATAATCCGCCGTCCAGGACAGGTCCCTGTCGCCGGATCATAGGTGCACACGTAAATGCCCGATTGTCCCGCATGCAGAGACTGCCAGACGACGGTCTGACCATCAATGGCCGGGGCAAGGTCATCATACGGAAGGTCATCCGTCGTGACGAGAATTTCCTTCTTGGCTCGGAAGTCATAGAGAAAGATGTCGTGGTGATGGGTGGTGGCTGTGCCTTTCCTGCGGAATCCGGTCCACACGGCCAACTCTCCGGAGATATCCGGGTGCATTCCAATCGCATCACGCCCGGTAAGCTGCTGCTGCGTCTTGGTCGTCTCATCGAAAATGTAGATGTTCCCACGGCCATCTCGATCGAGCACCTCTGAGATGATATGGCTCCCCGAGATTTTCGGGAAGACCTCTCGGTTGCCGCTGATATTCATGACGCGATGGCCTTGCCCAGTCGTGAAATCGTAGAAATAGATACCGGCGCCCCTTCCGGGGCCGGACTCCTGCCAGACGACCTGATTCTCAAACGCAAAGGGGTGTTTTTGCCCTGCACGGTCCAGCATAACGGGTGTCGGTGCGTACACGGCGCTCGGTAAAGGTGTATGAGACGGTGACGAGCTGGTAGGCGAGGCTTGGCTGGAAACCGTCTGTGAAAATCTCTGCGGTCGAAAACCATGCTGCTTCAGTTCTCCGACGAGATTCTGCACAAACTGCTCCATGCCAACAGGAGACAAATGGCAGACATCAATAAAATCCTTGGCGTGACCCCCCAACAGGGCTTGTTGATCCACGAAGAATACCCCATCGATCTGCGCAACCTCCCGCAGCACCTTGTTGTGCACATCCAGGCCTTTCCGGACATTCTCAGGAAGTCCCCAAATTTCCACCGGAGAGCCTTTCACGGTCGATTGCGCATAGTCCAGTTGACCTTTCTCAAACCGCGCAAGGGAATAATCCGGTGGGATGTGGTAGGCGTAGGTCATCAGCAGAACAGGTTCATGTTTGGCGTGTGCCAGGGTGATTGTTTGCTCAAGGCAGTGTCGAAATGGCTGGGCCGTTTTGACGGTGGCGCCGAACCGCCACCAGTCGGGGCGAGTTCGCTCTGCGTTATAGTAGACCTTCTGACCCTTATGGATGATCTTCCGATCCAAGACGACAGCCAGATGCTTGAAATAAAATGGAAGGATCGTCCAGTACCGAGCGAGCGGCTCGTGCTGAAAATAGAAGTTGGCCTCATCATACCAGGCATAATGAGAGTAATCGTCCCGCCAGATCGCATCCGGAACGTTGTTGGCCCGCAGTTCGTTGATCGAGTTATAGAGGATGATGAGATCGAAGGGTTTCTGGCGGAGAAACCAATACTTGTAATAGCCATCCAGAGAGGTGCGGGCCGGCATCGACGTGTTGAAGATCTGCACCTCCCGCCCGAGCATCGCGGAGAGCTGATCGTGCAGCTGGACTTCAAAATCGGACCAGCCTCGATTCAGCGCGGAGCCCCCGAGCACCAAGACTCGGACGCGGTCGAAGCGGTTGTCCTCCATAATGGGTTTCAGGTTGGGATAGAACCGATACGCGAAGTGGGAGGCCGGCGTCCAAAAGGATAGGCCGTGGTGACAAAAAAAACCCACCCGTCCTGCGAGTTCGAACACCAACAGGAGAGAGAACGTAGAGATTCCTGTCAGTCCGAGACGTCGTTTCATGTGTTGGTGGATCAGCGGGATGCCTGGCGGCCTCGCTGAGGTCTCTCGTTGTCCTTGCCCATCACCCTTCGACCCTTGGTCGAAGGGTGATCCTTAAAACTTTGGCTCCCCGGGCCGTGCAGTATGCAAACCTTTTTGGCCTGAGCCGCCCGGCCCGCAAGCTCGCTCAGGAACTAGGCACGTGTATGCTCACCATGAACCTCAACGGTAAAAGGAGAGGCGTGTCTGTCTCGAGCGGCGCATCTTCTACGGCTAAGGAAATGACGGGCAGGTCACGAGACCCGCAACAGAGCAATCGTCCGCGTTGTCGCCGACCGCTGCTGCTTCGGCATCGCTTTCAACTGTGGTGTCGTTGCCGCCACCCACCAAGGTGCTGTCGAGCTCGGTCGAGGTCGTTGTGTCAATCGGCGCAGGGCCGGTCAGCTCAGCCGAGCCGATGAGAGCCGTGCCGCCGGCATCCGTTGGAGTCCCCACATCCACTTGACCGCTCAGATCGGTGCTGCTCTCAACACCCGTTGCGACGTCAACCGTGGTATCCGTGGTCTCGGTCTGCGCTCCAACGCTCACATTACCACTGCCGGTGTCTGCCTCCACATGAATGCCGAGGCCGCTCTCGGCTGTTCCTCCGCTCGGCGTCGTCTCACCTGTGCCTCCGGTTCCACTGGTTCCGGTCCCGAGCTCGGTACTGCCGCCACCAGAAGTTGTTGTGGTCTCAGCAGTCCCTCCACCAGTCACGGTTTCCTGTCTACCACTGCTCGGTGGTTGACTCGTCTGAAGACCACTTGGCCCGCCGGTGCCCGCGCCAGCACTCCCGCTGCTGCTGACGGACATGCCGCCAGAGCCGGCACTGCGAGCGCCCAAGACAGCTCCGGTTGTCCCGAGACTGGTACGAGCCGCCCTGGCGTCGGTGGGACTCACCGCCGCATGGGACGTGTTCCGCGAAGCGCTCTCCGGTGCGCGCGTCGCAGTCGGCTGCGAGATCCGGCTGCCTCGCTCGAGGCCTCCGAGCGCCCAATCGAGCGAGCGATCGCGATCGTCCATCTGGCTCGAGTCAGCGAAACTCCGTGGGATGAACCCGCCCAGCGCGGCCAACAGCACCAGCATCACGAAGCATCCGCAGTGGCGTGGGGTGCATGGTAGCATGGGTGGTCGTGCATAGGCTCGCATCATGGTCTCCTCCACTCAGTACGAAACGAGCAACTCGACACCCGCGATATGCCGGGTGCGATCGAAGAAATCGTTGCGATTGTCATGTTGGATGAACTGGTACAGCACCCGCGTGGCCAGCGACGTGGTCCAATGGTGGGTTGCGGCCGTGTACACGTCAACGCGCGCATCGCGCCGCCGCGTGGGATCGAGCGACGACAATGAGACAAACCGAGGATACCGGCCCCAGTCAAATCCGGTGGAGAGTTCCCACTCCGTCTTCGGGAGGAAATCCACGACGGTGAAGATGCCGATCCGGCTGGCCGTGCCCCGCCGGGTGAAGTTCGCCCCGCGGGTCTCCTGCA
>JGI1358J11329_10003734_pt1 | contig 11205 bp, 9 predicted proteins | sample Subgroupgradi54m_FD_11329 | JGI IMG/M metagenome (IMG submission 11329)
GGCCCAGGTGGCCCGAGCACTGCCGCCGTCGGTGATCCCCGTCGGTGTCTTCGTCAACGAGCCGTTGGCCCGCTTGGTCCGGCTCGCCCGGACTTGTCGCCTCGGCGCCCTCCAGCTCCACGGTGAGGAGTCGCCGGCGGCCTGCCGTGCGGCGCGGCGGCGAACCGGCCTCCCCGTGATCAAGGCATTTCGACTCTCCGGTCCTCAGGATGTGGCCGCGATCCGCCGCTACCGAGGGGTCGCGGATGCGATCCTGCTGGATGCGAGTGTGCCCGGCCGGCGCGGTGGAACAGGGCGGGTGACCAACCGAGCGCTAGCCGTGCGCGCCGGGCGCCTCGGGCTGTCGGTCATCCTCGCTGGGGGGTTGCGCCCGACGACGGTCGCCCGGGTAATCCGCCAGGTTCGCCCCTCCGCCGTCGATGTCTCGAGCGGCGTCGAGCGCCGCCCCGGGGTCAAAGACCCTGCCAAAGTTCTCGCGTTTTGCCGTGCCGCGCGCCGCGCCCGCCAGCCCGGTTCAGATTGACGCCGGCGGCTGTTGTGCTATACTGATCTTACCTACCTCGAAGGAGGCGTCGCACACCCCATGAACACGTTCAAAACCACATTGTTTTTGACGCTCTTGACCCTGCTGCTGGTCGGCATCGGCCAGCTCGTCGGCGGCCACCGGGGCATGATGATCGCTCTCAGCATGGCCCTCGTCATGAACGTCATCTCCTACTGGTTCTCGGACAAGATTGTGCTGGCGATGTACGGCGCCAAGCCGGTCAGCGAATCCGAGCTGCCGGAGCTCGCCCGCACCGTGCGGCGTCTCGCCCAGCAAGCCGGCATGCCGATGCCGCGGCTCTATCGCATCCCGACGGAGACGCCGAATGCCTTCGCCACCGGCCGCAGCCCGAATCACGCCGCGGTCGCCGTCACTGAGGGGATCCTGCGCCTCCTCACGGATGAGGAGCTCGAGGGGGTCATCAGCCACGAGCTCTCCCACGTGCGGAACTACGACATCTTGACGAGCACGGTCGCCGCCACCATCGCCGGCGCCATCTATATGCTGGCCGACATGGCCCGCTGGGCGATGATGTGGGGCGGAGGCCGCAGCCGCGACGACCGGAATAACGGGGGCGTCCAGTTGGTCCTGATGCTCGTCGTCGCCATTGTGGCCCCGATCGCGGCGATGTTGATCCAGATGGCGGTCTCCCGCTCGCGCGAGTACCAGGCGGACGCGAGCGGCGCCACCCTGTGCCACAAGCCGCTGGCGCTGGCCAGCGCGTTGCGCAAGATCCATGCGATGGCGGCCCGCGTCCCGATGGCGGCCAGCCCCGCAACCGCGCATCTCTTCATTGTGAATCCGCTCACCGCTGGCGGCCTCGTGAACCTCTTCAGCACCCATCCCCCCGTCGAACGCCGCATCGAGATCCTCGAACGCCTCGCCCGCCAGGGCGTGTAAAAAACTCAAAAGTTTACTCGATTGATTTGACATTGCGCCTCGGACTCAGGCATACTTAGAGTGACCATGAATGCCCAACCGAGGCGTTGTTTCTTTACCCGCTTGCTGAGCGCTTTGTTAATCCCCGCGCTCGCCCTCCCCCTGACTCTGCCTGCACCCGCTCTCGCCCTCCGTGAACTCCAACCAAAGAACAGCGCAGGGCTCGAGCAGAAAATCGCCACAGCCCTTGGTCACCCCACCGCCGGCGCGGAGGAGCTTGATGCGCAACCTGTCCCCGTGGTACCCGGTACCGAGGGCACGTTTCTCTCGAAACAAAGCGGTTTTTCCGCCTCTGGCCTGGAGGAGTGGCGCCTGGCGGCACATCCGGACTATCCGTTCCCCGAGGGGCTGGAGGCCGACGCGCAGGGACGGATTCACCAGCGCGTGGTGACAGCTGCCACCACCATGACCCATGGTCATGTTGAGCAGATGGTCTTAGCCAATTTGGTCACGAAGCTTGAAGGTCATCTGGCGAGTCCCCGGGCCGTCTCTCTACAGATGGTAGAAGAGGCCCTTCTGGAAGATATTCAGCGTGACACCGAGACAGGCGCCGCGCGCCCCGACCCCACCCAACGCGCTTTGCTCGACTACCTTGCCAACGCCCGCCTGGTCCCCGCCCGTCCCGCCGCCGGCGCGGAGGAGCGATGGCAGGCATTTCGTGATCGAGTGATACAGGCTCTTGGCGAGGGGGGATTGTTCGAACCGGATGAAGTGACGAAGATTCTCGATCGGTTTGAGTGGGTCCATGCAGCACTGAACCAATGGCGTTTTGTGGAGGCCGCCCCGAATAAGCGAACGCTCCTCCAACAACTCAGTCGTTCTGAGCAAACCAATGCCCGTTTGCTGGTGGCTTCGGCTCCAACCCTGTTGGGTATGAAGCCTCTGATTGGCGTGAGCATCAGACCTGGCGACGCGCTAGCGCTTCAAGAGTGGTTAGGCAAGGCCGCTGGTCTAGACGGTCAAAGATTTCTGACATGGACGACGCATTTCTATAACTCGTTGGCGACCTATATTGGGATGCCGGCGGGATTGTGGATGTTGGATGTTGAACACGCTCGTGCCGCCCTCGATGCCGCCCGTCGTGATGAAGCGTTTCCATACATTCGGCAGGCTGTTGAGCGCAATCAGAACGAGATTTTGACGGCGCTTGCGCATGGGGATAGCGATCGTTTGATGGACGCCCTCCAGTCTTTGGGAGACGCGGTGGGCATTTTATGGGGATATCCCTCGGCGGTAGTCGAGGGACTCATGGAACAAGGAGGTTTCCCTCAGCCAGGGGGTGTCGAATCAGCTCAGTGGCACCGGTCTCGCTGGGGCGGCCTCGCGATCTTGGACACGGCGGACTCCCCCGCGCTCGTTACCAGAACATTGGATCGGTATGACGCTTTGAGTGACGTGACAGCTACGTATCTTGAAGCGGTTCGGAATATCGCCGTTGCTCGTCAAGATACGAAAGAGCTCGAGTCTGCCGCCGGCGCGGAGGAGCAGTCCGCAACGAAGGATCTTGTTGACGGAAATGCTTTGTTGGGGTTTCTGGGGATTTTTATCTGCGGCCGGACGATGCCAGGGTTCAACCTATGGCATTTACGCAGGGTCGAAAATCTCCGACCTCTCGATGTTGTTTGAGCTCGCCGGGGTAGGCCCCGGCCGACGTTTCTCGGACTTGGGATCTGGCGATGGTCGGGTGCCGGTAGTCGCAGCGCTGTTTGGAGCGGTTGCGCGGGGGATCGAGGGGGATCAAGAGCTCTACGATCGGGCGGTGGTAAGGGCCACTGAGTTGCTGGAGACGTTGGCGCGCCAGTTTCCGCAGTGTCCGCGATTCGAACGGGAGACAGGAGAAGGTGTCGTGCGCTGGGTTCGCGCCGACGGTGGGCCCGGGTCGATCGAGTTGATCCATGCCGATTACTTGGATGAGAGCGTTCGGTTGCAGGCGGAGGATGTCGTCTACTGGTATAGCACGTATCAGTCCTCAGAGCGAGTGCTCGAGAAGGTGCAACGCGAACTCCAGCCTGGGAAGATCCTGATCCACAGTGGGTTGGATCCGACGTCACCAGTCCCCTCGCTATTCGAAGTAGTTGCAAAGACAGGGTCAGCCCTCCCCACGGAAGTCGGGGCACGGGTGTACCGAGCCCTCCCCACTGCCAGCGCGGAGGAGCGGGAGGCATTAGGGCGACTTGTAGACGGCGTGGCGAGTCGCGTTAAGGCGATGGGACGCGATCACCGCAGGCCAATCATCATGATAATTGATCCTGAGATCGTGAATCTGACCCCGGAGGCGGAGACTTTGTTCAGGCAAGGATTCCAAACCCTACCGGGATATCCTGTGGTGACGATCGAGCGTTATCAGGGGGGCTATTCAGATGACGACGCGGCCTATTACCGGGACCTCAACATTGATGTGATCCGACTGGTTGCGTATCACGAGGGGGCCGAAGCGCACGCCGATGTCGTACAGATCCAAGGTCTCGGTGGGATCGACGAACTCACTATTCGGAACCTGCTGCCGGCGATAATCACGGGCGCTCTCGCCGCCTGGTCGGAAGCACAGGGCAAACCATTGGCGAACCCCATCGTACTCGATGTGGCCCCCTATCTGAACATTCAAGGGTTAACGGTCGAGGACGTCTTCCAAGTCCTCTCCGAACGGTTCGCGTAACCCTTTTTCATCCCCTCCCGTACACGGTTTTGACACGGCTTCCGTCGCTGTGTTACACTGGCGGGCTATGGCCTCTTCGTCATCCTCCAAGGGCCGATTCGGCCCCTTCGGTGGCCAATTCGTCCCGGAAACCCTCATGGCGGCGCTTGCGGGATTAGAGCGCACCTACCGGACGGCCCGCCGCGACCCGGCGTTCCGTCGAACCCTGGCCGATGCCCTCGAAACCTATGTCGGCCGGCCGACCCCCCTCTATTTTGCTGAACGGCTGACCCAGCGCCTCCGTGGCCCCAAGATTTATCTCAAGCGGGAAGATCTCGCCCACACCGGCGCTCACAAGATCAACAACACCGTGGGTCAAGCCCTGCTCGCGCGGCGGATGGGGAAGCGACGGGTGATCGCCGAGACGGGGGCGGGGCAGCACGGGGTGGCGACGGCGACGGTGGCGGCCTGGCTGGGGCTTGAGTGCGACGTCTACATGGGGGCCGAGGACATGGCCCGGCAGGCGCTCAACGTCGTCCGGATGCGCCTGCTCGGGGCGCGCGTGGTGCCGGTCACGAGCGGCACGCGCACCCTCAAGGACGCCTGCAACGAGGCGATCCGCGACTGGGTGACGAACGTCCGCACCACCCACTACATCCTCGGCTCCGTCGTTGGACCGCACCCGTACCCGACGATGGTGCGGGAGTTCCAGTCGGTGATTGGGCGCGAGGCACGGCGACAGATCCTGCGCGCGCATGGACGACTGCCTCACACGGTGATCGCCTGCGTCGGTGGTGGCTCGAACGCGATTGGGCTCTTTCATGCGTTTGTGCGGGATCGGTCGGTCAAGCTCGTCGGGGTGGAGGCGGCCGGGCGGGGCATCGGCCGGGGAGCCCACGCAGCTACCCTCACGGCCGGGACTGTCGGCATCCTGCACGGGGCGCGCTCCTATTTGCTCCAGGATCATGAAGGCCAAATTCAAAATGCCCACTCGATTGCCGCAGGACTTGATTACCCTGGCGTGGGGCCGGAGCATGCCTACTTGAAACTCACCGGCCGGGCGCGGTACGTCGGGGTGACCGACACGCAAGCGCTCGAGGGATTCAAATTGTTGGCAGAGACTGAGGGGATTCTCCCGGCGCTGGAGCCGTCGCACGCGGTGGCAGCGCTCAGCCGTCTGGCGCCGAAGCTGCCGCGCTCGGCGGCGGTGATTCTCGGGCTCTCGGGGCGGGGGGATAAAGACGTGTCGCTCGTGGCGGAAACGCTCGGGATGTTACCCCGTGGGCGCTGAGCGGATCACCGCGGCATTTCGTCGGGCGCGCGCGGCGCGCCGCACCGCCCTCGTCGCCTACGTGACGGCCGGCTACCCGTCGTTGCTGGCGACGGAGTTCATCGTGCGCGAGCTGGCCGCCCGTGGCGTGGACCTGATCGAGCTAGGGATTCCATTCTCCGATCCGTTGGCAGACGGCCCGACGATCCAGGCGGCGTCGGCTGAGGCATTGGCGAACGGGGCGACGGTCCGCGGCATTCTGCAGATGGTGCGGCGCGTTCGTGGAAAAACCACCGTGCCGCTCGTCGCAATGAGCTACGTTAATCCACTGGCCCGGTACGGGATGGCGGCTTTTTGTCGCGACGCGGTCGCCGCAGGATTCGATGGCCTCGTGGTACCGGATCTGCCCCCTGAGGAGGCGGGCGAGCTGATCTGCGCCGCGCGGCCCGTGCGGCTGGCCACGATCTTCCTCGCGGCGCCGACGAGCCCGATCGCCCGACTGCGGCGCATCGCCGCCGCGTCGCGCGGCTTCATCTACTACGTCTCACTCACTGGGGTCACTGGGGCCCGGCGCGCGCTGCCGCCCGAAGTGCTGGCCCAGGTGCGGTGGCTGAAACGGCTGACGCGGTTGCCGGTGGCGGTCGGCTTCGGCGTCTCGAAGCCGGAGCAGGTGCGCTGGCTGGGGGGCGTGGCCGACGGCGTCGTCGTCGGCAGCGCCATCGTGCAGGCGATCACGCGGCACCGACTGGCCAGAGGGCCGTACCGGCGCTCAGTTCAGCGCCGGGTGCGCCACCGGGATCTCGCGCGGCGGGTCGGGTCGTTCGTGCAGCCGTTGCTGGAGGCCGCGCGCCGATGACCATTCCCCGCAGCCGCTACTGGGGGATGCTGCTCGCCGGCGGGCAGGGGGAGCGGCTCTGGCCCTGGTCGCGGCGGGCGCAGCCGAAGCAGTTCCTCCCGATTGCGGGCCGCGAGAGTCTGTTCCAAGCGGCCTACGCGCGCTTGGCGCATCTGGTTCCGCGCGACCAGATTTTTGTCATCGGCAGTGCGGCGCACGCGACATTGATCCAACACGAGCTGCCGCGGCTCTCGCGCCGGCGGCTCGTGGCCGAGCCCATCGGCCGAAACACGGCGGCGGCCGTCGGCGTCGGGGCGCTGCTGATTGGGCGCGAAGACCCGGGTGCCGTAATCCTCGTCATGACGGCGGATCAGGTGATCGAGCCGGCGACGGCGTGGGTGGATTGCATGCGCGCCGCCGCCCACATCGCCTTGCAAGATGTAGATCGTCTCGTCTGCATCGGGATCAAGCCGACGGGCCCGGTGACCGGCTACGGCTATCTGGTCCCCGGCCCGCGCCACCGGATCTCGGGCAGCCGGTTGTGGGCGGCGCCGCTGACCCGCTATGTCGAGAAGCCGCCGAAAGCCACGGCAGCACGGCTGATCCGTCGCGGGGCCTTCTGGAACAGCGGGATGTTCGTCTGGTCGATCCCGGCCATCGCCCGGGCGCTCCAGCGATCCCTGCCAGGCATCACGCGACCCTTAGTGAAGACACTTCATGCGGAGGTGGGGACCGCGGCGTTTGATGTACAGCTGGCCCAGCTTTATCGCTCGCTCCCCTCGATCTCCATTGATTACGGGGTGATGGAGCAGGCCATTGACCGGTGGATGGTGCCCGCGCCGTTCCGCTGGGATGATGTCGGGTCCTGGACGAGTGTCGCGCAGTATCTCCCGCGTGATCAGGCCGGCAATGCGGTGCGCGGCACCGTGCTGAGTCTCGACACCGCCGGCACGCTCATCATGGGCGACCCGCACCGGTTGATCGCTACGATCGGCGTGCGAGATCTGATTATCGTTCAGCACGGGGACGTGATCGTGGTGGCCCACCGTTCTCAGGCCCAGCAGGTGAAGCAGCTCGTCGCCCGATGCCAGCAGGAGGCCGCATGGCAACGGCACTTGTGAGCCACACCTCGCGCAATTGGTATCCGAAGACCGTGCTGCCGAATCAGCTTCGCATCCTCTCGGCCCCGATGCCGCACATGCAGTCGGTGGCGCTCGGTGTCTGGATGGCGGCCGGCGGCCGGTACGAATCGGCGCGCCTCTGCGGCATCTCCCATTTCCTGGAGCATTTGATCTTCAAAGGGACGGCGCAGCGCTCGGCCCAGCAGATCAAGGAGGCGATCGAGGGGCTCGGCGGCTCCGTCAACGCGTTCACCGACACGGAGTTCACCTGCGTCTACGCGCGTGTCCCGGTTCGTCACGCGGCGTCCGCGCTCGACGTGCTGATGGACATGACGCTCCACCCGCGGCTGAGTGCTGGGGACATCGAGCGGGAGCGCCAAGTCATTCTCGAAGAGATCAAGATGTACCTCGACATGCCGATGCAGCATGTGCAGGATCTGCTGGGGACACTCCTTTGGCCGCATCAACCGCTCGGCATGTTCCTGGCGGGGACCGCCGCGTCGGTCGGACGGATCCGGCGGGCCGATCTGGCCGCCTATCGCCAACGGTTCTACACCCCTGCGAACATGATTGTGGCGGCCGCCGGGCCGGTGAGCCACCGGATGCTGGTGGAGCAGGTGCGGGCCGCGTTCGCGCGCGTGCCGGCGGGGCGGGCACAGCGATTCCGCCGGGCAACACAGCGCCAGCAGGCGCCGCGCCTCCAGTGCCTCGTGAAAGAGACGGAGCAGACGCACCTCTCGCTCGGGTTTCACGCGTTCCCGCGCAATCATCCGCGCGTCCATGGGCTCAACCTGTTGCATGTGATCTTGGGCGGCAATATGTCATCGCGCCTCTTCCACCAGGTGCGCGAGGTGCGGGGGCTGGCGTATGAAATCGGCACGCAGGTCAAGCGCTACCGGGACACCGGGGCGTTCACCGTGCTGGCGGGTGTGGAACACCGGAAATTCGTCCAGGCGTTGCGAGTGATCGTGCAGGAGTTGGCCCGGATGCGCCGGCACCCGGTGCCGCGGGATGAATTTGAGCGCGCGCGGGAGTTCTATCGAAGCCAACTGTTGCTGACGCTCGAGGATACGGTAGACCACATGTTGTGGATTGGGGAGAGCGAGATGATGCTGAGCCGTGTGGATCCGCTCGAGGCGATCCTCGAGGATATCCGGCGCGCCACGCCGGCGGACGTGACCCGTGCCGCCCGCGAGGTGCTGCAGCTGCGCCGGGTGAATCTGGCCGCCATCGGCCCGCTGAAGCCGCGCGAGCAGGAACGGGCCCGAGCCCTGTTGGAGGAGGCCTGATGATGAGTCGAGCGCTCGTGGCCCCCTCGATGCTGGCGGCGGATTTCGGCCATCTGGCCGAGGAAACCGCCCGCGTGGAGCAGGCCGGGGCGGATTGGATTCACCTGGATGTGATGGACGGCCATTTTGTGCCCAATCTAACGGTCGGCCCGCAGGTGGTCTCGGCGCTGCGGCCGGTCACGAAGCTGCCGCTCGACGTGCACCTGATGATCGAGCATCCGGAGCGCTACCTGGAGGAGTTTGCGAAGGCCGGCGCCGACCGCATCACGATTCACGCGGAGGCCTGTGACAACCTAAAATCCATCGTGGAGCAGGTCAAGCAGGTGGGTTGTAAGGTCGGAGTGGCGCTTCGACCACAGACGCCGCTGGCTACGCTTGAGGCCTCGCTTGAGACGATTGACCTCGTGCTGCTCATGACGGTGAATCCCGGATTCGGCGGGCAGGCGTTCATGCCGGAGGTGCTGCCGAAAATCGAGACGCTGCGGAAGCGCTTCGCACGCGACATCCAGGTGGATGGCGGCATCACCCATGAGACCGCCCGCCGCACGCGCGACGCCGGCGCCAATGTGTTGGTGGCCGGCACGTATATTTTCCGGGCGACTGATCCGCGGCAGGCGATCGCGGCGTTGCGCGGGGAGGGGCCGCCGCCCACGGTGCGCCCGGCCGGGGCCGGCGGCGGGTACCAGGCATGACCCCGACGCGGCCGACAATCACCTTTGGCACCGACGGCTGGCGGGGTCGCGTCGCCGACGATTTCACGATGCCGAATGTGCGGGCGGTGGTCCAATCGATCGCCGACTACCTCACGCGCCATCCGCCGCGCGGACGCGGCCGGACATTGGCGGTCGCGTATGACACGCGGTTCCTTGGCGAGCAGTTCGCCATCGCGGCGGCCGAGGTGTTGGCGGGGAATGGGTTCACGGTCCTGCTGACCGCAGGCCCGACCCCCACGCCGATGCTCTCACTCATGATCCGCCTGCGGCGGCTGGCGGGCGGGATCGTTATCACGGCCTCCCACAATCCCGCCGAGTACAACGGCATCAAATTCAAGCCCTACTATGCCGGGCCCGCGGAGCCGGCCATGACCCGCTGGTGTGAGCAACATCTCTGGCGGTCGCCAGTGCACATTCTCCCGCTCGCGACGGCGCTCCGCCGCCGGCGGATCCGGCGAGTAGATTTCTACCCCGGCTATCTCGCGTTCGTCCGTCGGTTTTTGAATTTCCCGGTTCTTCGGCGGTCCAAGCTGCGCATCGCCGTGGATGCGATGCACGGGGCGGGCGGCCACCTGTTGGCGCAGGTGCTGGCGGGGACCTCCTGCCGGGTGGAGACGTTGGCCGGCGATCCCCATCCGACCTTCGATGGGCGCCGCCCTGAGCCGATCGGTGAGCACCTGGAGCACCTCTGCCGCACCGTGAGACGTGGGCGCTTTGATCTCGGGTTCGCGACTGATGGCGATGCCGATCGCGTCGGGGTCGTGGACGAGCACGGCCGGTTTGTCACCTCGCAAGAAACGATGGCACTCTTGGCCCTGCACCTGCTCGATGGGCGGGGCTGGCGCGGCGGCCTGGCAAAAACCGTGGCCGGCACCAATCTGATGACCCGGATCGCCAAGGCCTTTGACGTGCCGATCTACGAAACCCCTGTGGGGTTCAAGCACATCGCCACGCTCATGCGGGAAGGGAAGATCCTCTTTGGCGGCGAGGAGTCGGGCGGATTTGGCATCAGCCGGATCGTGCCGGAACGTGACGGCACATTGATGGCGCTGCTGATCGCGGAGATGGTGGCGACCCGCCGGCAGCCGCTCTCGGCGCTCCTGACCGATCTGCGGCGACGATTCGGGCATTGGGCGTACGCCCGCGTGGATGTGACACTGCGTCAGCCGTTGCCCCGCACCTTTGCGGCCTCGCTGGCGAAGCGCCTCCCGGCCCGCCTCGCCGGCCAAGCGGTCCGTCAAGTCTCGACGGTGGATGGCGTCAAGGTCCTGCTGGCTGACGGCGGGTGGCTCTTGTGGCGGGCCTCGGGCACGGAGCCCCTCCTGCGGATCTACGCGGAGGCCCCGTCGGCCCGCGGCGTCCGTCAACTGCTCGCGGCCGGGCAGGCCCTCGTCCCCGCCTCGTGATCACCCCGCTGGCCCGCATCAGGAACTTCTGCATCATCGCGCACATCGACCACGGCAAATCCACGCTGGCCGACCGGCTCCTCCTGGCCACCGGGGCCATCACCACACGCGAGTTCCGCAGCCAGTTGCTCGACGACATGGATCTCGAGCGCGAGCGCGGCATCACGATCAAGGCCTCGGCGGTGCGCCTGACCTACCGCGCCGCCGATGGGCAGGACTATCTCCTGAATCTCATTGATACGCCGGGGCACGTGGACTTCACCTACGAGGTGTCGAAATCGTTGCGGGCTTGCGAGGGGGCCCTGCTGGTCGTCGATGCCTCTCAGGGGGTCGAGGCCCAGACCGTCGCCAATCTGTACCTCGCGCGCGAGCATCACCTGACGATCATTCCGGTGATCAACAAGGTGGATTTGGCCAGCGCCGATCCGGAGCGGGTCGCGCGCCAGCTCCGCG
>JGI1358J11329_10003737_pt1 | contig 11200 bp, 7 predicted proteins | sample Subgroupgradi54m_FD_11329 | JGI IMG/M metagenome (IMG submission 11329)
CCCTAACTCCCAAGGGAGCTCCGATTTGCTACGCGCTAATGCTGTGCATAGCCATTCGACTAAGCGCCATAAAACCGGCGCCAATGCTTTGCATAGCCAGCCGACTAGGCACGATAAAACCCGTGCCAAGTCGTTGGTTAAGTCGCTGGTTAAAGCGCGTGCAAAGTCGTATGCCCCGCGAGGGGGGAGGGGAGCAGATCGCGCACCCGTCACCTGTCACCTGTCATAGGTCCAGCTTTGAGGCGTGGATAAAAAAGCATCGCCGCTCTCAGTTCTGCGCTGTCGTCTGACGCTTCTCAACGGTTGATTGTTTTGCACACCATTCCTCCCACAGTGCGTGGTACTCCTGTTCTACTGCGGCGACATAGGCGGGGCAATCGCCGATGACTGAAGTCATCATGCGGGTGCGCAGGCTGGTGCGCAGGGTTTGCAGTGCGGGTAGGTCTGCGGTTTGGCGGATAGCGATGTCGGCCATTTGGGCGGGGGTTTCGGCGATCCAGTCGGTCAGGCCCAGGGTGGTGAGGATCGAGGCGGACAGGCGGCCGACGATGGTGTGCCAGCGCAGGGTGATGACTGGCACGCCCATCATCAAGCCTTCCAGGGTGGTGACGCCGCCGCCGTGCGGGAAGGGGTCGAGCGCGATGTCCACTTGTCCGAAGGCAGCGACATGGGCTTCCCAATTTGATTTTCCGAGCATGACAATGCGTTCGCGGGCGATGCCGGCGTGGACAAAATGGCGGGCGACCTGGTCGCGTGTGGTGGGGTCGTCGAGTTCGGCGGTCTTGAACAGCAGGCGGCTGTGCGGGATGGCCAGCAGCACTTGCGCCCAGGCGTCGTAGGCGGGCGCAGAGATTTTGGTCAGCCGGTTGAATGCGCCGAAGGTGATGGCGGGTGCGGTGAGCGCGGGCAGCGGGTTGACTGGTGGGAAGGCGTGTGGGCTGGAATAGTTGACCACGTTGGGCAGATCGCGGATGGTTTCGGTGAACAGCTTTCTTTCATCCGGAGGTACGACCACCGGATCGGCGAAGAACACATCCATCGCTGCCATGCCGGTGCTGGTGGCATAGCCCCAGGCAGTGATCTGGATCGGCGCGGGTTTGCGGGCGAACACCCGCAGGCGATTGCCGGCTGAATGCCCGGACAGATCAACCAGGATGTCGATGCCGTCGGTGCGGATCAGTGTGGCTACGGCGTCGTCGGTCAGATCAACGATGTTTCTCCAGGCGGTCACCTGGTTCATGAACAGTTGCGTCATGTCGTCTTGCGCGCTCGTATTCGAATAGGCGAAGACTTCGAATCGGGCGCGGTCAAAGCGCGTCAGCATCGCGCCGAATATTGCGGCGGCAGAGTGAATCCGGAAATCGGCTGAGACGTAGCCAATGCGCAAACGGCGCTGCGGTTGCGGTGAATTTGCGTGCGGTTGCTGTTTGCTTGCCAGCGGCAGCGCGTGTTGCGCATTCCAGCGGCGGCGTTCTTGCTGCAGGGTTTGCGTGTCGCACTGCGCAGCCAGATCCAGAGTGAAAATCAGGTTGCTGTGCGCTTCGACATAGCCGGGCTGAATCTCCAGGGCGCGGCGAAAACATTGCATCGCTTCGTCAAGCTTGGCCTGGCTTTGCAGGGTGCCGCCCAGATTGCTCCAGGCCTTGGCACAGTTCGGGTCGAGCGCGAGGGCTTGCTGGTAACACGCGATCGCCTCATCGACTCTGTTTTGCAAATTCAGCACGCTGCCCAGGTTGTTGTATGCCGATACCTCCGGCTGCGCGGCGATGGCGCAGCGGTAACTCTTTATTGCAGCATCGAAATTGTTTTGCGTCTGTTGCGCTGCGCCCAGGTTGCTCCAGGCAGTGGCGTAATCCGGCTTGAGCGCGACGGCGCGTTGATAGCTGTCAATCGCGGCATCCAGTTGCTTCTGCGTTTGCAGCGTTACGCCCAGGTGGTAGTGCATCTGAGCTGAAGGCTGTATGTCGATGGCGCGGCGGATGAAGGCTACAGCGCCGGTATGATCGCCTTGCTGACCTGCCAACGTGCCCAGCAGATGCAGCACTTCGGCGTGGTCGGGTTGCTGCCGCAGAATGGCTTGGTACATCGCTTGTGCTTCAACCAGGCGTCCGGCCTGATGCTGTGCCAGTGCTTCAGCGAAAGAGGGGGCCGGATTTTTCTGCGCGCACCATCGGTGCCACAACGCGCGGTATTCCTGCTCCACCGCAGCGACATAGGCGGCGGTATTGCCGATGACGGAAGAAGTCAGCCGTTCGCGCAACGACAAACGCAAGGCATGCAGTGCCGCCAGGTCGCGCGCCTTGTCTATCGCGATCTGCACATATTGCTCGGTCGAATCCGCAATCCAATCGGTGAGCTCCAGCGTCGTCAGAATCGACGCCGACAAACGCCCGACGATCGTATTCCAGCGCAGTGTGACAACGGGAATGCCCATCATCAAACCTTCCAGCGTCGTCACCCCGCCGCCATGCGGAAACGGATCCAATCCGAGATCGACTTGATTGAACGCGGTGACATGCTCTCCCCACGACGTGCGTCCCAACAGCACAATCCGCTCCGGCGCAATCCCAGCCTCGGTAAAGTACCTCGTCACCTGCGCTGCCGTGGCCGTATCCGACAACTCCGCCGTCTTCATCAACAGGCGGCTATTCGGTACGGCATGCAGCACCTGCGCCCACACCGCATACGCCTGCGGCGAAATCTTTGTCAAACGATTGAACGAACCGAAGGTAATCACCTGCTCCGACAGGGCGGGCAACTCATTCACCGGCGGATAAGCCATGGCGCTGAAAAACGACACCACGTTAGGCAGATAACGAATCTCTTCGGTAAACAACGCTTTCTCATCTTCCGGCACGATCACCGGATCGGCGAAGAACACATCCATCGCCTCCAGTCCGGTACTGGTGGCATAGCCCCAGGCGGTGATCTGGATCGGTGCCGGTTTGCGGGCGAACACCAGCAGACGATTGCCAGCCGAATGGCTCGACAGATCGACCAGGATGTCGATGCCGTCGGCACGTATCAGGTCGGCGATTGCGGTATCGGACAGATCGGAGATCTGCCTCCAGCACGTGACTTGCTGCATAAACATGCGTGTGTAGTCATCCTCGGTCTTGGCGTTCGAATAGGCAAACACCTCGAATTGCGCGCGGTTGAAATGCAGCAACATCGCGCCAAAAACAGCGGCAGCAGAATGAATCTTGAAATCGCCGGAGACATAGCCGATGCGCAGACGCCGCTGCGGGTGCGGCAGATTGCGATGCACGAGTGGCTGGGGTAATAGCGGCGTGGCATGCGCGGCATTCCAGCGTTTGCGTTCTTCCTGCAAGGCGGCGGTGTTGCATTGCGCTGCCAGATCCAGCGTGAAGATCAGGTTGCTGTGGGCTTCAGAATATTCCGGCTTGATCTCCAGTGCGCGCCGGAAATGAGCGATGGCTTCATCGAGTTTGCCCTGGCTTTGCAGGGTTCCTCCCAGATTGCTCCAGGTTTTGACACAGTGCGGGTCAAGCGCGAGCGCCTGACGATAGCAGACGATAGCCTCATCGTTTTTGCCTTGCGCATTCAGCGTACTGCCCAGGTTGTTGCAGGCGGAGAGATTCGGTTTTAGGGCGAGCGCCTGCCGATAGCTTTCGACGGCTGCATCGAGATGGTCCTGCGCCTGTTGTACCGAACCCAGGTTGCTCCAGGCATCGACATAGTCCGGTTTCAGTGCAACTGCTTGCCGATAGTTTTCAATCGCAGCATCCAGATTGTCCTGCGCTTGCAGCGCCACGCCCAGGTTGTAATGCATCTGCGCCGATGGTTTGATCCGAATCGCGCGGCTGATATATTCCACCGCAGCGGCATGATCGCCTTGCTGTTGCGCCAACGCGCCCAGCAGATGCAGCGCGTCGGCGTGATCGGGTTGCTGTCGCAGGATGGCCTGGTACATCGTTTGCGCTTCGATCAGGCGTCCGGCCTGATGCTGTGCCAGCGCGTCGGCGAAAGAGGGCGCCGGATTTTTCTGCGCGCACCATCGGTGCCAAAGCGCGCGATACTCCTGCTCCACCGCAGCGACATAGGCGGCGGTATTGCCGATCACAGAGGAAGTCAGCCGTTCGCGCAACGACAAACGCAAGGTATTCAACGCCGCCAGATCACGCGCCTTGTCAATCGCGATCTGCACATACTGCTCGATTGAATCCGCAACCCAATCGGTGAGTTCCAGCGTCGTTAGAATCGACGCCGACAACCGCCCGACAATCGTATTCCAGCGCAGCGTCACGACTGGAATCCCCATCATCAAACCTTCCAGCGTTGTGACGCCACCGCCATGCGGAAACGGATCGAGTCCGATATCCACCTGGTTGAATGCCGCCACATGTTCCTCCCACGACGTACGTCCCAACAGCACAATTCGCTCCGGCGCAATCCCCGCCTCGCTAAAGTACGCAGTAATCCGGGAAGCCGTTGCCGCATCCGACAGCTCCGCCGTCTTCATCAACAACCGGCTGTTAGGCACTGCATGTAACACCTGCGCCCACACCGCATAAGCCGCCTGTGAAATCTTCGTCAGCCGATTGAACGAACCGAAGGTAATTGTCTTTGCAGAAAGTGCCGGCAAAGCATTCACCGGCGGATAGACCTGCGCACTGAAGGACGACACCACGCTGGGCAGATAACGGATCTCTTCGGTAAACAGCGTTTTCTCATTCTCCGGCACGATCACCGGATCGGCGAAGAACACATCCATCGCCGTTAAGCCGGTGCTGGTGGCATAGCCCCAGGCGGTGATCTGGATCGGCGCTGGTTTGCGGGCGAACACCAGAAGGCGATTGCCCGCCGAGTGGCCCGACAGATCAACCAGGATGTCGATGCCGTCGGCACGGATCAGGTCGGCAACTGCGTCGTCCGATAGATCGACGATGTTGCGCCAGCGGCTGACGCGTTGCGCAAACAGTTGCGTGTAGGCATCCTCGTCCTTGGTATTGGAATAGGCGAAGACTTCGAATTGCTGGCGGTCGAATTTCAGCAGCATCGCGCCGAATACCGAGGGCGCGGAGTGTCCGCGAAAATCGGCGGAGACATAACCGATGCGCAGGGGTCGATTGGCTTCTGCAGAATTTGCATGCGCTTGTTGCGCGCTGGACAGCGGCAGTGCGTGCTGCGCATTCCAGCGGTGGCGTTCTTCCTGCAAGGTTGGCGTGTCGACCTGTGCCGACATGTCCAGCGCAAAGATCAGATTGCTGTGCGCCTCGCTGTAATCCGGCTTGATCTGCAATGTCTGACGATGACAGGCGATGGCTTCTTCGAGCCGGCCCTGACTTTGCAACGCGGCACCGAGATTGCTGTGCGCCTTGACGAGATCCGGTTGCAGCACAATCGCCTGGCGATAGTGCTCGATGGCGGCATCGAGCCGATCCAGCGCTTGCAGCGCGACGCCGCGGTTGTAATGCATCTGTGCCGTCGGTTGCAGCGCGATTGCCTGGCCGATCAGTTCGGCCGCCGTAACGTTGTCGCCGCGCTGCTGTGCCAGCGCGCCTAGCAGATGCAGCGCGTCGGCATGGTCGGGTTGCTGGCGGAGAATCTCGCGATAGATGGTTTCTGCTTCCGTCAGCCGTCCTGCCTGATGCTGTGACAGTGCCGCATTCAAATCTGGCGGTGGATAGTTGTGCGACAGAAAGTTGTGCGGCGGTTTCATCTGGTCAGAATGGCCCGCTGAATTTCATGTGCGGGATGTCGGCCGGGCCTTTGCGCAGCAGTGTGGTCTGCAAACGCGTGTGGTCGATGCTTGCGCGTGGCACACCAGCGAGGTCGAGGATGGCGTCGGCAATCGCCATCGCATCCGGGTAATACTGTGCGGCCATGAAATGCGAAGTCGGTGCCGGATGATCGGGGCAATTCACGCGTACCGGCGCGGCGCGCAGCGATGCGAATTCCTGCTCGGCAATTCGGCTCACCAGTTCGGCACCGATGCTGCCGGACTTGCTGGCGGTGTCAGCCACCAGCAGATGGCCGGTTTTGCGCACGGATGCGGCTACGGTATCGATATCCAGCGGACGCACGCTGCGCATGTCGATCACTTCGGCATGCACGCCTTCATTGTTCAGTGCACGCGCCGCCAGCAGCGCTTCCATCGCCATGTAGGAAAACGCCGCGACAGTGACATGCTCGCCTGTCTGCAGCACCTTGGCGCGATCGAGCGGTACGCGATACGGCTCGGCAGGCACGGCGTCAGCGATGTGATGCAGCCAGCGGTGCTCGATGAAGATGACAGGATTGTCGTCGTCGATGGCGGCTAGCAGCATGCCCTTGGCGTCGTAAGCGGTGGCTGGCATCACCACCTTCAGCCCGGGAATCTGCGCGAACAAGGCTTGCAGACTTTGCGAGTGTTGCGGGCCCTGACCCCAGCCGCGCCCGACGATGACGCGCACCACCAGCGGCACGCGCGCCTTGCCGTCGAACATGTAGTGCCACTTGGCAGCATTGTTGATCAGTTGATCCATCGCCAGCATGGCAAAGTCGATGCGTTGATGCACCATCACCGGCCGCATGCCGGTGAGCGCGGCGCCGATACAGATGCCGGTCATGCCGTTCTCCGCCAGCGGCATGTCGAACACGCGCTGGGCGCCATATTTCTGTTGCAAGCCGGCAGTGGTGCCGAAGATCGCTTTTGGATCGGGCACGCCTTCGCCGATCAGCAGCACGCGCGAGTCCTGTTCCATTGCCTGATCGAGGCCTTCGCGGATCGCCTGCGCGAATGTCAGTTGACGCAATGCGGTTTCGATGTTGGGCATGTCCTTATGCATACACGCACTCCTGCGCTTGCGCGGTGGACGGTTTCGGACTGGCAAGGGCAAAGTCGAATGCGACGGCAATCTCCGCATCGATCTCCGCTTCCAGTCGCGGCAGCATATCGGCGAGTTCGGGATGAAGCGTGCTATAGCGTGTCAGCGGACAATCCTTGCGGCCATTGTCGATTTCCTCGACGCTGCGGTAGTTGAGTTCGTCGTCGAAATTCGGGCCGCAATGTTCGCGCCAGCGATAGGTGCTGAATTCGAGGAATTGCGGACCTTCGCCGCGCCGTGCGCGATCGACCGCTGTTTGCGCCAGCGCCAGCACACCTTCGACATCGTTGCCGTCACCGCTATATGCGGGGATACCGTGGCCCTGAGCGATGCCGTGAATCGGACGTGCAGGCTGTCTTTCGTTCAAACGGGTGTACACCGAAAACTGGTTGTTCTCGCACACGAACAGAATCGGCAGCTTGTGCAGCGAGGCAAAATTCAGCGACTCGTGCATCACGCCTTCTTCCATGCAGCCATCGCCAAAGAACACCACGCCGATGCGATCCTTGCCTTGCAGTGTGCCCGACCATGCCGCGCCGACCGCGAGCGGGACCGTGCCGCCAACGATAGGCGTGGCGCCGAGAAAGCCGACCTCCAGATCGATCAGATGCATCGAACCGCCGCGTCCGCCGCAGCAGCCATCCGTGCGGCCATAGAGTTCCGCCACCATCGCATTCAGGCTGCCGCCTTTTGCCAGATAGTGGCCGCCACCATCGCATTCAGGCTGCCGCCTTTTGCCAGATAGTGGCCATGCGCGCGATGATTGCCGAACATCACATCGTCGGCGCGCAGTGCGGCGCAGACGCCGACGGCAATCGCCTCCTGTCCGATGCACAGATGCATCGGGCAGCGCATTTCCTGTTCGGTATAACGCTGCGCCAGCGCTTCTTCGATGCGACGGATGCGCAGCATCGAACGGTAGAGAGAGAGTGGAGTATTGACAGTCATGGCAAATACCCAGCGAACCGCCAAGACGCCAAGAGCGCCAAGAAATGCAAAAGAAACTGTTCTTCAGCCTTCAGATTTTCTTGGCGCTCTTGGCGCCTTGGCGGTAAATGTTTCAGAATTTCCCCCATCATTTCAACAAAGTAGTAATACATTTCGCCAACCGCACCGGATGTATCGATTCGCGGTTGCCGACGATTTGAACATCGAGCGCTGCTGCGACACTGCCGACAAAAGCGGTCACTTCGGCATCCAATCCCTTCGCCGCGCACAGGCCGGCCAGCGACAGGAAGGCATCGCCCGCGCCAATGCGATCCACCACCTTGGTCGCCAATGCCGGGATGGCATGAAAATCTTGCGCGCTGCGGTCGTACATCAGCACGCCCTTGGCGCCGCGTGTGACGGCCAGGCGCTGTGCCTTGACGCGGGTGCCGACGGTTTGCGCGATCTGTTCCAGCGCGTCGCTGCGGTTGTGCGCTGCCAGGCGCAGCTCGGGCTCGTTGAGCGAAACGAAATCGGCGCGCGGGTAACGGTGAATCACGTGATAGCCGCGGTTGCCGCTGTTGATCTGCGTGTTGACGGCGAGGAATTTCGATTTGGCCGACAACAGCTCGATCATGCGCGGTGTGATGAAGCCGTTGCCGAAGTCGGGCACTACCACGGCGTCGTATTCTTCTAGGTGTTTCGCTAGCCAGGTGCAGATACTGTCCTCGACTTCGCCCTGCACGGCGTTGTCCTTGCAGTAATACACCTCGAACAGCTTGTTCATGTCGGCGTCGAGGAAGCGCCGCTTGGTAATGGTCGGCGCGCCGGGCAGCGTGAAGAAGACTGGCTTGACGTTGTCCAGCAGTTTCTGGCGAATGAACAATTCGTGGCTGTCGATCGCGCCCAGTCCGGTGACCAGCGTGACCTCTTTGGCGAAACCTGCCACATGATTCGCCACCACCAGCGAACCGCCGGCGAACTGCTCTTCCGATTCGTAGCGCACCGCGAGAAAACTGCCCTTGCCGGTTTGCCCCAGCGGTGAGCTGTAATGATATTGGTCGACGATCGCATCGCCCACCACCAGCACTTTCATATCGCCCAGCGAGGCGATCATGCGATGCACTTCTTTTTCCTGCCAGCGTTCGCGGAAGCCTTGCAGGAAAGCCAGCGTGTCGGGCGGGAACACGCCGAAATGCGAGTTCAGCAAATGGCTGGAGCTGAAGGTGATTTCGTCGGTGTAGAACACCGTGCCGCCGTGCGCTTCGACAGCTTCCTGTTCCAGCGTGATGTTGCCGGTGACGTCATCGGCGGCGCGACGGTATTCGCTGCCTTTGCAATAGACGTTTGGTTGAATCTGATGCAATGCCTCGACGGCGGTGACAGATGGATTGATCGCCACCAGATCGACGCATTCGAGCGCGGCCAGATTCTCGGCACGCAATTGCTCGCCGAACACCGGTCGGCCCGGCCCCTTGTTGACGTAGGCATCTCCGGTCACCGTCACCAGCAGGATGTCGCCTTCCTGTTTTGCGCGTTGCAGATAGCGGATGTGCCCGGTGTGCATCAGGTCGAACGTGCCGTGGCACAGCACCACGCGCTTGCCGGATGCGCGCCAGTCGCGCGAACGTTGCGCCAGCTCTTGCAGCGGAACGATTTTTTCCTTGCTCATGGCGCCGCATTTCCTTGCTTGCCTTCGCAAGCGAAGCGGTCGGAAATATTGTGCAGTACGAATTGATGACCGACTTCGACCATGCCGTAGTCGCTGGAATTAACCCAGATGTTGATATCGCCCAGCAGGCGCAGCGGATTGTCGGGCGCGAAGCCGCTCAGCGTAATCACCGTGCCGCCCTTGCCCCACACCTGCGCGGCGGCGTTGCGGATGTTCATCGACTTGCCGGAACTGCTGATCGCAATCAGCACGTCGCCCGGCAGGGCCAGCCGCGCCAGTGCATTGGCATAGGCATTCTCGTAGCCGTAGTCGTTGGCCATGCAGGTCAGCAGCGAAGAATCGTGCAGTGTCGCGGCGCGTATGTGGGCGACGTTGACCAGGTCGTTCACGACATGGCCGGCAATCGCCGCGCTGCCGCCGTTGCCGATCACATAGACGTTGGCGCGATTGCTGCGCGCCTGTTCCAGCACACGCATGATTTCGGTCAGGCCTGCTTCCAGTTCGAAGCGGTTGCCGTTCATGCCGCTAATTTCGCAGCGTTCGATCAGTTCAGCGAACTGATGGCAGCGTGCGGCGAGGGACATTTCTTTCAGGTCATGTGCCATATCAACGATCTCCTAAATAGCGGAACCAGGCAGCAGTCGCCTGATCGATGCTGGCCGGATTCCACACCGGTGCATCTCTCCAGTCTTCAATTCGTTCCAGCATGCGGCCCACGCCTTCCTCGAAGGAAACGCGCGCCTTCCAGTCGAGTAGCCTGGAAATCTTGCGCACATCGGCAAAGGTGCAATCCGGTTCGCCCGGACGCTTGGGGATGTGTTCGACCTGGCCACCCAGCAACTCGACCAGCCGGTTGACGCTGTAATGGTTGCCGCTGCCGACATTCATCGCTTCACCGGCAACGTTCGATTGCGCGGCGGCGAGAAACGCGGATGCCACATCGGCGACATAGGTGAAGTCGCGTGTCTGCTTGCCGTCGCCGACTACGGTGAACGGCTTGCCGTTCAGCTTCTGCGCCAGGAACACGCCAAACACTGCGCCGTAGGCGCCGGTGGTGCGCGAGCGTGTGCCGTAAACGTTGAACAAGCGCAGCGACACGGTGGGCAGCTGATAAACCTGCGCCCAGTGCAGCACCAGTTCTTCGCCCATGTACTTGGTCAGCGCGTAGGGATATTGCGGCTGGATCGGCGCGCTTTCCGGCGTCGGGTACGCATCGGGAATGCCGTAGCTCGACGACGAAGCGGCGTAGGCCAGACGTTTCACGCCGGCATTGCGCGCGCATTCGAGCACGTTGAAGGTGCCGGTCACGTTGGTGCTGAAATACTGCGCCGGCATCTCGATCGACGGCACGATGTCGGCCAGACCAGCGAGATGAAACACCCAGTCCATACCTTCAAAGTGTGGAGCAAGTGTGGCGCTGTCGCGGATGTCCACCTGCGCGAAACGAAAACGCGGATGCTCGGCAATCGTTTTCAGATTGTTCAGGCGGCCCGAGGTCAGGTTGTCGAGCACGATCACGTCGTGCCCTTGCGCGATCAAGAGCTCGGCCAGATGACTGCCGATGAATCCTGCGCCGCCGGTGACTAGTGTTTTCATGATGATTTGAAGTTCAAACGCAGAAGCAACCGCCAAGGCGCCAAGGACGCCAAGAAAAGCAAAAGAAATTCTTCTTGGGTTTTCTTGGCGCTCTTGGCGTCTTGGCGGTTAAATTTCTTCATGAGGTCTCAAATAAAGTTCTTGTGCGGCACGAGGTCTTCGTTCAACTGATACA
>JGI1358J11329_10003739_pt1 | contig 11194 bp, 10 predicted proteins | sample Subgroupgradi54m_FD_11329 | JGI IMG/M metagenome (IMG submission 11329)
TTTATGTGGCTTATCCAAGCACTTTTTCTTCGGTAGATACAGGCTCGGTCACTTTTGTGAACTCGGCAGTCACCACCAGTGAGGGAGGATCTATTCCCGCAAATACTGCTACTTCGAGTGTGACTACGAATAATTTTTCTAATTATAAAGGTTTTGGCCCGAATATAACGAATACTTCCGAACTTCCGTCAGGTAAGATTGTTTATTCATTTGGAGGAAAAACCCTCACCTTCACAAACGTTCAGGTGCCTACTCTTGCCCAGCTCACCACACCCACGGGGCGGATTTTTCCCTTCGTAAAATTAAATAAGACAAGTTCCAGTTGTAGTTCGAACTGTACTTTATCAGGCATTAGTTATCAGTGGATGAAAAAGACTTCGAGTGGATGGAGCCAGGCTTCTCTTACCGAAATTGATCTTCTTGTGGCAGATGAAGGGGGAAACCTTGGATTCAGGGTGAACAACAATAGCAATAAGACGGTTCAATTTACTATTCCTAAAACAAGTATCGAAGGCACGCTTGATTGGACAACTTCCAATGCAAGCCTCAGTGGAGTGACAGCCGCCGAATTTACAAGTCTTATCACTACTCAGATTTGCCATCTGGGGCTGAGCTACGATGATCAGCTGGGCATGAGATATTTTGAAGGCATTAATGATGCGAGTGGAACCTGTTCTTAAAGCACAAAGCACTTGGCATTCAAAATAGATCGATGTTAGAGGGTTTCTTTCTTTTTATGTAAGAGAAAGGAAGGCCTCTGTGAGTGTAAAAATTCCTTATCCTAAATTTGAAGAACTGGCTTCCAAGCAGCCAGTTCATCTCAATCAAATCAAAAAACTCGAATACGGTCGTGTGCTCGAAGATTTGGATGAAGGCGAAGTGTTTTGTCATCCGCGAGGAATCACCCTCACGAAAGCCTTTGCGATCGATTTTGCCACTACTTTTATGGAGACCAACCCTCTCTATCTCAACGAAGTGTATGCCAAAGCGCATGGCTTTAAAGATCTAGTCGTTTCTCCGCTCATGGTGATGAACATTGCCTTATCGCTGGGTGTGCAAAACGATTCCGAAAAGGCCGTTGCGAACCTTGGCTATTACAATGTGTGTTTTGTGAAATCGGTTTATCCGGGCGATACCTTGCGAGCGATGACTAAAGTTTTAAAACGTGAAATGAAAGAAGGAGGCAAGCCTGGTATTGCCACGATTCGCACGATTGCGCTTAATCAAAATGAAGAACTTATTTTGCAATACGACCGAAAAATCATGGTGGCTTCTGCTGGAAAGAAAACGCAGGCATCCACCATTGAAGGCCAGCCCTTTCCAGAAATGCCAGAGCCGACGATTGAAATGCCCAGTTTTCCCAAGAGCTTTCCCAAAAACCTCACCGGCGTTCGAACTTACTTTGAAGATTTTAAACCAGGAGATATTTTAGTGCATGCCAATGGCCGTACGATTACCGATGAGCACTACGCCTGGACTTACAAATTAATGAATACCCATCCCCTTCACTACGATCGATTATATTCTAGCGCGCGTACGGGCACAATGAGCGGAGAGCCGATTGTGTATGGTGGCCTTGTGTTCGCCTGGCTTGCTGGGCTTGCCAGCCGCGATACCACCGAGAATGCGCTTCTCGATTTTGGTTACACCGAAGGTTACCACACGCAACCCGTAGTGAGTGGAGACACGATAGCAGCCATTTCCCGCGTGCTTACCAAAGAGGAGGGCCCCGCGGGAATTCATGCGGGAATTGTCACTTTTCAACTCATGGGTGTGAAAAATATTCGCGCACCCCAAGCTTTAGAAAAATTTGGCGCAGAGCTCTTCGTTAAAGAGAATCATAAGAAAAAGCAGGGGCTTGAGAAAATCTCTGAGAAGATTTTTGAGATTGAGCGACGAGTGTTGGTAAAAAAGAGAATGTGAGCCGCGGCCCGCACCCCAGAAATGCTGGCTAGTTATAAATCCACAAAGAAGAAGGCTTGACCCACCCTCTAAAAATTCTTAATAGCTTTACTATGCAGACTAAACGCGACGATCCGTGGCTGATGCGCACCTATTCGGGCCATAGCTCGGCTAAGGCTTCGAACGAACTTTATAAAACCAACCTTGCCAAGGGCCAAACCGGCCTTTCGGTGGCCTTTGATTTGCCTACCCAAACGGGTTACGATTCAGATCACATTTTAGCGCGGGGCGAAGTGGGTAAGGTGGGGGTTCCTATTTCTCACATCGGAGATATGAAAACCCTTTTTCAAGATATTCCCCTCGAAAAAATGAATACCTCCATGACCATCAATGCCACAGCGGCCTGGTTGCTGGCGCTTTATATTGCGGCGGCCGAAGACCAGGGTGCCGTTCGTAAGCTTCTCCAAGGCACGACACAAAACGATATCATCAAAGAATACCTCTCGCGAGGGACTTATGTGTTTCCACCCGAGCATTCGCTCAGGCTCATTGTGGATATGATTGCTTATACGGTCAACGAAGTTCCTAAATGGAATCCCATTAATATTTGCAGTTATCATCTCCAAGAAGCGGGTGCAACGCCGGTGCAAGAAATCGCCTTTTCAATTTGCAATGCGATGGCCGTACTCGATGCGGTGAAGGCTTCGGGTAAAGTGCCGGAGAATGTATTCCCGAAAGTGGTGGGCCGGATTTCTTTTTTTGTGAATGCGGGAGTGCGCTTCATTGAAGAAATGTGCAAGATGCGGGCTTTTGTGAAATTGTGGGATGAAATCACTCGAACCCGTTATGGAGTGGAAGATCCGAAATATCGCATCTTCCGATATGGGGTTCAGGTGAACTCGCTAGGCCTTACCGAACGCCAGCCCGAAAACAATATTGCCCGCATTGTTTATGAGATGCTCGCCGTCACCTTATCGAAAGACGCGCGCGCGCGCGCGGTTCAGCTTCCTGCTTGGAATGAAGCCTTAGGTTTGCCGCGCCCCTGGGATCAGCAACTCTCTTTGCGCATGCAACAAATATTGGCCTACGAGACAGATCTTTTAGAATGCGGCGATATTTTTAACGGTTCTTCTGTCATTGAAGAAAAAGTAAATCAGTTGATAGACGGAGCCAAAAGAGAAATCGATAAGATTCAGCAAATAGGGGGGGCGATCAAAGCCATCGAAACCATGAAGCAGGCGCTGGTGGCCTCTCATGCAGAGCGTGTGCGCCGCATTGAAGCGGCCGATCTGAAAGTGGTGGGTGTAAATTGCTTTCAAGAAGCCGCGCCTTCTCCCTTGATGTCGGGGAAAGATGAAGGAATTTTGAAAGTGGACGAAAGGGCAGAAAAAAATCAAATTGAAAGTTTAAAAGTCTTCAAGGCAAAACGCAATGAGAAGGAAGCAAAAAAGGCCCTCGAGGCTTTACAAGCCGCCGCCCGGAAGGATGAAAATATAATGCCTTCCTCCATTGCTTGTGCCCATGCGGGTGTAACGACCGGTGAATGGGCCTTTGCCCTGCGGGAAGTGTTTGGGGAATTTCGAGCGCCCACGGGGGTTTCTGGCGTGAAGATGGTAAATAGTACGGAGCAAATTGAAAAAGTACGATTGAAAGTAAAAGAGTTTGAAAGGAAAACGGGTGAGAAGCTTCGAATTTTGGTCGGTAAACCCGGCTTAGATGGCCACAGCAACGGAGCTGAGCAAATTGCGGTGCGCGCGCGCGATGTGGGCATGGAAGTGATTTACCAGGGAATTCGGCTAACGCCCGAACAAATTGCCGAATCAGCCTTGCAAGAAGGAGTTCACGTGGTAGGGCTTTCTATTTTGTCGGGTTCTCACTTGGAGTTGATTCCAGAAGTACTCCGCTTACTTAAAGAAAAAGGATTAAAAAAAATCCCGGTGGTGGTGGGTGGCATTATCCCCGATTCCGATAGCAAAATACTTTTGAAGCGAGGAGTAGCCCGTGTTTACACCCCCAAAGATTTTGAATTAAATCAAATTATGAGTGAAATGGTCGACGTGGCCTTACAATCGAAAAGTTAACCTTTGAGGAGAAACCTATGTCTAAAGATTTATACGAATTGGGTGAAATTCCTGAGCTGGGGGTTCTGCCCAAAAAAATGCATGCACAAGTGATTCGAGCTTCACGTTTTGGCGAACCCAAAACTGCCTTCCAGTCTGAAGTGATCGACATTCCTGAGATAGGTGATGAGGATGCGCTCGTCTATGTAATGGCCGCGGGAATCAATTACAACAATGTGTGGGCAGCACTAGGAATTCCTGTGAATGTGATCGGAGCTCGAAATAAAGCGGGCGAAAAAGAAGATTTCCATATTGGAGGTTCCGATGCTTCGGGCGTTGTCTGGAAAATCGGAAAAAATGTAAAAAATGTGAAGGTAGGCGATGAAGTGGTCATTCATTGTGGGATGTGGGATGTGAATGACCCTCAACTCAAAGTCATAGACCCGATGTATCTGCCTTCTTTCCGTATTTGGGGCTACGAGAGCAATTGGGGGAGTTTCGCGCAATTCACCAAAGTGCAGGCCCACCAATGTGTGCCCAAGCCCAAGCATTTAAGTTGGGAAGAATCGGCGGCTTATATGCTGGTCGCCGCCACCGCTTATCGCATGCTTACCCGCTGGAAAGAACATGAAGTGAGAAAAGACGATATAGTGCTCATTTGGGGAGGGGCGGGAGGCCTGGGCTCCATGGCGATTCAGATTTGTAAGGCCTTTGGGGCAAAATCGATTGCAGTCGTCTCAGGCGATGACAAAGTGGAGTATTGTAAAAAACTCGGTGCCCTCGGCTGCATTGATCGGCGTAAATTTAGCCATTGGGGGATGTTGCCCCATTGGAAGGATAACGAAAGATATAATGCTTGGCTCGCGGGTGCGCGGGCTTTTGGAAAAGCCATTTGGGATGTGCTCGGAGAGAAGAAAAGCCCTCGGATTGTGTTTGAACACCCCGGGGAAGATACGGTTCCCACCTCCATTTTCGTCTGTGACACGGGGGGGATGGTAGTGATCTGTGCGGGTACCACGGGTTATAATGCCACCATGGATTTGCGCTATCACTGGATGCGACAAAAACGATTTCAAGGCTCGCACTTTGCCAATGATGACCAAGCCATCGGCGTGAATAATTTGGTGCTTGAAGGAAAAATAGACCCTTGTTTGGCACGCACGTGGGAGTTTAAAGAAACCGGGGATGCCCACCAGCTGATGCGTGAGAATAAACATCCGCATGGAAATATGGCAATCCTCGTGAATGCCAAGAAAAAAGGAATCAAAAATTTAGGCGAAGCCAAAAAAGCTTAAATAGTGAATTATTTCTTAAAAGAATAAACATTATAAGTGCCGAGGGCCATCGCAATGTCTTTTTTGTCTTCTTCCTTTTTTCGAAAGACATGGCACTCCATCACGGCGTGAGATTTGCCCTGATATTTAATTTTTGCTTCGGCGTAAATGGTCTCTCCTAGCTTGACGGGCGAGATGTAGTTAATCTTGAATTCAATGGTAGAACAGCGCTCTCCCTTTTTCAAAGCCTTGAAGAGCGCCGCCCCCATCGAAAAATCTACAAATGTAGAGAGAACTCCCCCATGGGTGGCGCCAGAAGGGCTAATATGCTTTTCTTCAATGATAAGAGAGGTGCGGGCGTGTCCTGCTACAATTTCATCCACGCAATAACCCACTAACATGCCGAAGTTATCTGGGTGAGAAAAAACGCCCTTATAAGAATCGAAAAGATTTTTCATAAAAGTGAAACTATAGCGATCCTTTTATTAAAAAACCAATCAAAAAGCTTCTTTTGAAATCTTGATTGCCTTTAGGGGCAAATCGGTTACCTTAGCTCACGAGGATTTTAACTTAATAAAAGGAGGTGTCTGATGAAAGTACTTGTTCTTATTTTGGGAATATTGGGTTCTTTGGCTTCCATCGGTTTAGGAGTGAAGTGGGTGAAAGATTATCAGGCGAATAAGGGAAATATTACGCAAGTAGAATCCCTTTCGGCTCAAATGGGGGTTCAAGATCAAGTAAAGTCTGAAATGCAAGATCTCGATAAAATGGTAAAAGCCGCCTACGCGATGATTGCCTTGGGGGGCCTTGCCTTTCTTGCATCCCTTTTTGTTTTTAAAATTCCTAAGGTGACGGGTTTGATTCTCATTGTTGCCGCTGCCGCACCGGCGGTTTTAGTTCCCATTTCGCTTATCTTTACTGGCCTCATGGGGCTTGCGGGCCTGATAGCGATATTCCTTAAAGCAAAACCAAAACCTTCCATCGTTTGAACGTTTTGCTCGCAGAATACCTAGCCAAGAATTTTTAAGAGCTCCGCAGAGTGGGTTTTGGGATCCACTTTGCGGAGTATTTTTTTAATCTTGCCTTGTTTGTCGATCACAATGGTATCACGCGAAGGATACTGATCTCCCATCACCCCATAAGCCTGGGCGATTTTTTTGTCTGCATCGATCAACAAAGGAAAGTTAAGGTGAAATTTTTCTTTGAAAGCTTGGTGGCTAGTAGCATCATCGAAGCTCACTCCTAAAATTTGGGTCTCGGCATTTTGAAATTGGTTAAGATGATCGCGAAAATTACAGGCCTCGAGGGTGCAGCCTGGTGTGTCATCTTTGGGATAGAAATAAAGGATTACATTTTTCTTTCCCTTAAAATCAGAAAGTTGAACGGTATTGCCGAGCTCATCGGGGGCCTTAAATAAGGGCGCCGAAGTTCCTTCTTGTAGCTTTGACATAAATCCTCCTTTACTTGACTATTCTTGGGTAGAAGCTTCTGCATGCGGCATGCTCAGTACGGCCACAAAAATTCCATAATAAACGATAGGCGTTAACAGGCCCCAACTTAATTTTAAATGCATTAAAGGTTGAGCAACCTGGAGTATCAGTAATCCAATGCAGGCGAAACGGAGCACTTGTCGTGCCCATTCGCGAAGCATGAGTAAACCAATTCCTCCTACAAAGAGGATAATGTTAATTCCAGTAGAGAGCCCAAAAGAGAATTCTAAACGGGTTTGAATTAGCTGGATGAGGGCTTCCATCACTGGTTTCCCCGCATATAGAAGAAAAAATAATCCGATGGCTCTTAAGAAATAGGGCATTAGGAATTCCTTTCGTTTTATTTTAGCTTACACCACGATCCTCTCCCGATACAATCCAAACACATCCCTCATTGTGTCACTCATTTCGCCGAGAGTGGTGTAGCAGCGAACGGCGTTTAAAATAAAGGGCATGAGGTTGTCAGAACCTTTGGCGGCGGCCCAAAGTTTTTCGCGGGCAAATTTTACGGCATTATTGTCGCGTTTTGCACGAAGTTTTTTGAGGCGCTCGCATTGCTTTGCTTCGATTTGAGGGTCTACTTTTAAAATATCCGTGACGGGATTTTCTTTCTTTTGAAATTTGTTCACTCCCACAATAATGATTTTTTCTTCTTCGATGGCTTTTTGATATTGATACGCGGCTTCTTGGATTTCACGTTGCTGAAATCCTTCTTCAATGGCCTTCACGGCGCCCCCCATTTTATCGATCTTTTCAATATATTCGAGGGCGCGCTTTTCGATTTCATCGGTGAGAGCTTCCACTGCATAAGAACCGGCAAAGGGATCGACCGTATCGGCCACTCCCGTTTCATAAGCGATCACTTGCTGGGTTCGCAAAGCAAGAGTGGCAGAGGCTTCTGTGGGGAGGGCTAAAGCTTCATCGCGGCCATTCGTATGCAAACTTTGAGTGCCGCCAAAAACGGCAGAAAGGGCCTGAAAGGCCACTCGAATACCATTGTTGTCAATTTGCTGAGCAGTGAGGGTAGAGCCGCCCGTTTGAGTATGAAAACGAAGCATGCAACTACGATCGGTGGCCTTAAATCTCTCTTTCATGAGCTTTGCCCATAATCTGCGAGCGGCCCTAAATTTTGCAACTTCTTCTAAAAAATTATTGTGGGAATTAAAAAAGAAGGAAAGTCGGGAGGCAAATTCATCCACCTTCAATCCTTTATCGATGGCGGCTTTCACATAAGCAAGCCCATTAGCAAGCGTGAAGGCCACTTCCTGCACTGCGGTGGAGCCTGCTTCGCGGATATGATAGCCAGAAATCGAAATGGTATTCCATTTAGGAACAAGGTCTTTGCAATAGGCGAACATGTCCGTGATAATGCGCATCGAATGTTCAGGAGGATAAATATAGGTGCCTCGCGCGATATATTCTTTGAGCAGATCATTCTGAACGGTGCCTGAAATTTTATCGAAGGCAACTCCTTGCTTTTCTGCGACTGCCATGTAGAGAGCGAGAAGAATAGAGGCAGTCGAGTTAATGGTCATGGAGGTGGAAACTTTGTCGAGAGGGATTTGATTGAATAAGATTTCCATGTCTTCCAATGAATCGATTGCCACTCCTGACTTTCCCACTTCTCCGCGAGAGCGAGAAGAATCCGAGTCGTAACCCATTTGAGTGGGGAGATCGAAGGCTACCGATAATCCCGTGCCCCCATTTTCAATTAAATAACGATAGCGTTTATTCGATTCTTCCGCCGTCGCAAAACCGGCGTACATCCGCATGGTCCAATAACGGCCCCGGTACATGGTGGGCTGAACTCCGCGCGTGAAGGGAAATTGTCCGGGAAAACCGAGTTTTTGTTCGTAATCTGAATCTGCATTCTGGGGAAGATAGAGACGCTTCATTTCAATGCCGGAAGAATTTTCGAACTTACTTTTCATTTCGGGATCTTTGACGAGATTTTTCGCCAAAGTAGTTTCTTCCCATTTTTTGAAGGCATCTTTGAGTTTGGCATCGGTCATGAAAGCTCCACAATTTCTTATCGTATGAGAAAAAATCTTATTTCCTTGAAACAGGATTTTTTCTCTCATTTGTCTTTATGTGAGAATACACGCTAATTCAACGAGTTTTTCATTTTAAAAAAGGTGGGGAAGAGAAGTGGCAGAGCAAAGATTTAGCCGCTTCGTTAGCATTTTAAAGCATGGCTTCTACTTGAATCTGCTAAGGTGCAAGAGGGAAGAAAGAGAGATTGCTCGAGGGAGTTTTTAAGTACTCGAGTGCTGTAAGAATGGAGAGTCTCCATAGCTATTTCTGAAAGCCAAGGAGTTTTGAGAGGGCTCTTTTGTATAGATTCAAAATGGTTTTTGCGATGAGCCACATTGTTTAAGACTTGTTCGAAACTTGATGGCAATGCTTTATGAGGGGCCCCCATGAAAAACTCCTTGTAAAAGGAGTGTGCCCCCAACACGCAAAAAATCGCGTTGAATTTCGTGTGCGCAGGTATATGAAGCAAACTCAATGCCAAGAAAAAAACAAGAGGGGGTATTTTATAAGTATTTAATATTATTAGTTAATTTTTAAAATTTTTTATAAGCACCCGCTCTTGGGCCATTCAAATATGGGGTAGAGAGCCGCCAAACTATCTAGTGCTTGAGGGGCCTGCATTCCACGTCTCATTAAAATTTAAAGGTTGTCTAAGAAAGTTAAACAAAATATAAGAATAAAAACTTAAATTCGAAGGAGGTTTGTGAATGGCCGTTCCAGCACATCAGGCGTTTGCCCTTGCCGCTTATCTTTTAAAACAAAAATTATTCCGCAAAAAACGCTATCCCTTGAATTTAATGTTGGAGCCCTTATTTCGATGCAACTTGGCTTGCCCGGGTTGTGGGAAAATCCAATATCCCGATGAGATTTTAAAAAAACACATGAGCGTTGAGCAAGCGTTGGCTGCTGCAGAAGAATGCGGTGCCCCCATGGTAACGATTCCGGGAGGAGAGCCTCTCATCCACCCGCAAATTGAAAAAATCGTGGAAGGCTTGCTTGCTCAAAAACGCTACATCATTGTATGCACGAATGCTCTCTTGCTCGAAAGAAGCCTTTCCAAATTCAAACCCCATAAGCGGCTTACTTTTAGCGTACACATGGATGGTCATGGGGCTCACCATGATCAGTGTGTGGACCGAGAAGGCACTTATGAGATCGCGGTGAAAGCTATTAAAGCTGCGGTAGAAAAGGGCTTTAGGGTTATTACAAATACGACAGTATTCGAAGGTGCCACGATTGAGAATTTAGCGAAGTTGTTTGATCAAATGACAGAGCTCGGGGTGGAAGGTTTTAGTATTTCACCGGGTTATTCCTATGAGAAGGCTCCCGATCAAGAGCATTTTCTCAGCAAAAAAAGTACGAACGCGTTTTTCAAAAAACTTCTTGAATACAAACATGACAACCACAAGAAATGGAATTTCAATAACAGCCCCTTCTTCATGGAATTTCTGGAAGGGAAAAGAGAATATGAATGTACGCCCTGGGGAATGCCCGCCTATAATATTTTTGGTTGGCAGAAGCCTTGTTATCTTCTCACCAATGAAGGATACGCCAAGACTTTCAAGGAGTATATGGAAGCCACTGAGTTCGAAAAATTTGGCACTCAATCTGGCAATCCTAAATGCGCCAATTGTATGACCCATTGTGGCTATGAGCCCAGTGCTGTGAATGATGGGCTCTCAAGTTTAAAAAAAATGATGGAAATCGCAAAAGCGGTTTAATGAAATTAATCTAAAGTTTTGCTTGCAGCAAAAGTAGAAGGGGGCCTGATGCGAGCGACTCAAGATCGATGGATCTATAGTCTTGTCTTTTTCTTTTTTATTTCTTTATTTTCATTTCAAATTCTAGCGGCAGATTGTGGAAAAAGTGGAGAGGAATACGCTTGCCAAGAGGCCTTGGTCAAATTTTCAAAAAGCGCGAGTCCTGCCGAGATTGAGAAAATTCTTTCAGGGGCGAATGCAATCCCCCTCCAGTATTTTGATTATGGCCGTATTTATCACCTCAAATTAAATTCCGATAAAGATACTCTCTCTCAAATTCAAGAATTGAGAAATCAAAATAAGGTGCTCATCGCTTCACCCAATGCCAAGGTGACAGCAGATTCATTGCCTAATGACCCCTATTTTTCTTATATGTGGGGGCTTCAAAATACCGGCCAGTTTAATCCTTCAGCAGCAGGTGTTGATATTGAAATAGAAGGGGCTTGGAATTTTTTTACCGACTCTTCTTCGGTGATTGTGGCGGTGATTGATACGGGTGTTGATTATACCCACCCAGATCTTGCTGATAATATGTGGGTGAATGCCGGTGAAATTCCAAATAATGGAATCGATGACGATGCTAACGGTTATGTAGACGACGTGCATGGGTATGACTTTTATAATAACGATGGCGATCCTTACGATGATTATTATCATGGAACCCATGTGGCCGG
>JGI1358J11329_10003740_pt1 | contig 11186 bp, 14 predicted proteins | sample Subgroupgradi54m_FD_11329 | JGI IMG/M metagenome (IMG submission 11329)
CGGCCGCGTTTTTTGTATGAACGCAGCGGCTTGGCAGCCGTGCGAGCCATCTTTACAGACACCACTCCAACGCTGTATTGGCTGGCTACGGCGTCGCCGACAGTGTGCCTGTTGGCAGAAATTGGCACGTCAAAGACATAGGTATTGCTTTGCTCGCTAAGGCCGTAGGCTTTCTCGCTCAAACGGGGTTTTAGAAGCAGCGTTTTAGACATTTTTGGCTCCTAACCACTCATGGACTATGTCTAAGGCTTTGCTTGTGATAACAATTTGGTCGGCGTTTAAAATATCAAATACACTTAGATACTTAGCACTGACGGTTTTGACATTTTTCAAATTTCGGGTAGCGCGCTCACTGAGACCGCTTCTCTCTTCCAAAACTACAAGGACAGTGCCGTCAGCGCCAATTTTCGTGAGTAAGGCGAGGGTCGGCTTAGTTTTCGCTTCTTTGAAGTCCAATGAATCAATAATTTTAAGCTTGTCGGCTTCGGCAGCCAAACTCAGGGCCTGCCGCAGAGCGATGCGCTTAGACGAAGTGCTGAGTTTACGGCTGTAGTTTTCATTGCCAGTTGGGCCAAAGGCAACACCGCCGCCGGTCCAAATCGGGTTGCGGGATGAGCCAAAACGCGCCCGGCCGGTGCCTTTTTGACGCCACGGCTTGATGCCACCGCCGCGAACTTCGCCGCGCTTTTTAGTCTTGGCATAATTACTACGACCGTTGGCTAGGTAAGTTAGGTAGGCTTCTTTCAGCAGCTGGTGATTTTCAACCTTAACACCAAAGACCGCCTTGTCCAGCTTGGCAGGTGTAGTGGCTTTTGCGCCGGATTTTGTAAATGTCGCCACACTCATTACGCGCCTCCTTCGGAGGCAATTTTCATTGAATTTACATTTAGCAATTTACAAACACTGGCTGCAGCTTGTTTGATCATTGAGAATTGGTCATTGATTGATAATTGGTAATTGGTAATCGGTAATTGAAAAGGAGTTGTCATTTTTCTATTCCTCTGAGCAAGACAACTCCTTTTTTAGGACCTGGTACTGCGCCTCTGAGGCCGATGACGCCGAGCTCTGTGTCAATAATGGCGACGTGAAGATTCTTAGTCGTAACCTGTATGTGGCCCATTTGGCCGGCCATCTTTTTGCCTGGGAAAATACGCTGCGGATACATTGAGCCGATTGAACCTGGTCGGCGGTAGCTGCGACCGCCGTGTGTTTTGCGACCGCGGTGGAAGTTGTGACGTTTAATGGTGCCGGCAAAACCCTTACCCTTACTTATACCAGTAGCCTTGACAATGTCACCTACAGAAAAAGAATCGGCGGCCAATTGGTCGCCGACATTTAGTTCGATCTCTTTGTCTGTAATGCGAAACTCACGGATAATCTTTGGCGAGACCTTAGATGGCTTAAAATGACCAGCTTGGGGTTTAGTTGGTCGTTTGTTATCTTCGAAACCAAGTTGGACGGCGCGGTAGCCATCTGTATCTGTATTCTTAAGTTGAGTAACTACGTTGGGGCTGGCAGAAAGCAAGGTCACAGGCACAGCTGCACCCTTGTCGTCCAAGATGCTGGTCATACCTAATTTTCGCGTGATCAGTGCTTTCACTGCTACTTAGCCCCTTTAGATAATTGATGATAGATAATATTCTCATCTGAGATATAACACTACTTGGTGGAGTGATTTTAGCTTGCAAACCAAACCAAAACCCAGCCAAAAAGCCGTATCCGTAACAGATTACCACAAAAGACTGACAAGTGTCAATCCGTAGTAAATATTACATTCAGCATCGTCAGATGTTGGAGGTCCGACCTTGGATAAAACAAAGAGTTTTTTAGTAAAAACTACTAAGTTTTACCTACTTTTATCCAAGGTCGAACCTCATTAGAGATGATTTACATTTTTATTTCGGCGTCGCAGCCGGCAGGCAGGGACAAATTCATAAGGGAGTCGATTGTCTTAGGGGTGGGTTCAGTGATATCAATCAGGCGTTTGTGGACGCGCATTTCGAACTGCTCGCGGCCTTTTTTATAAACGTGGGGACTCTTGACGACAGTGTAAGTGCTCCTGCGGGTTGGCAACGGGATGGGGCCGGCTATATTGGCACCGGTTCGCAGAGCTGTCTCTACAATTTGTTTGGCTGATTGGTCGATGACCTTGTGATCATAGGCCTTCAGACGAATCCGAATCCGCTGTTTTACTTCTGGTTCAGGTGTTTTTTTAGCTTCAGCCATTATTCTATCCATGCTTCTGGATATCGCTCCAGGTATTTACGTAGTAATTGCCCATCTATTTCAACTTGAGGATCGCCGTTATTCTTATTAGATGATCTATCTAGATCCCTGCGCGATCTCGCCTGTGCCATTCGTACAGCTTGTTCTATCCCACCGAGAAGAGGGGCTGCGGAGTTCGCAGTTTCTTGGTATATGTTAGCGCCCTCTATAGTTTCCATATTACTTGACGATTTTGGTGACGACACCAGCGCCGACAGTCCGGCCGCCTTCGCGGATAGCAAAGCGCAGACCCTGTTCCATAGCAATCGGCGATTGTAGTTTAACTTTGAAAGTCACAGTATCGCCGGGCATAACCATTTCTTTGTCAGCCGGCAACTCAACTTCGCCGGTTACATCGGTGGTTCGGAAGTAAAACTGGGGTTTGTAACCTTTGAAAAATGGGGTATGTCGACCGCCTTCCTCTTTAGTCAGGATGTAAACTTCGGATTCAAATTCGGTGTGGGGTGTGATGGTGCCGGGCTTGGCCAAAACCTGGCCGCGTTCGATATCATCACGCTCAATACCGCGCAGCAAGATTCCGACGTTGTCGCCAGCTTGGCCTTGGTCAAGGTTCTTCTTAAACATTTCAACTCCGGTGACCACAACTTTTTTAGTCGGGCGGATTCCAACGATCTCTACTTCTTCGTTGACTTTAACGACACCAGTCTCTACACGACCGGTAGCAACTGTACCGCGGCCCTTAATAGAGAATACGTCTTCGATAGCCATCATGAACGGCTTATCCAGATCGCGCTTAGGTTCGGGAAGATACTCGTCCATAGCCTTAACAAGTTCCATAATAGCGTCTTCGTTAGCGGCGTCGCCTTCCATAGCTTTGGTGGCAGAGCCTTTGATGATTGGCGCTTCACGGTCAAATTCGTACTTGGCTAGAAGATCGCGCACGTCTTCCTCGACTAGTTCGACTAGTTCAGGGTCGGCCAGGTCCATCTTGTTTAGAAAGACCAGTATTGAAGGTACGCCAACTTGCTTAGCCAGCAGAACGTGCTCGCGGGTTTGGGGCATCGGGCCGTCAGCGGCCGAAACTACCAAAATGGCACCATCGATCTGGGCGGCACCGGTAATCATGTTCTTGATATAGTCGGCGTGGCCAGGCATATCAACGTGAGCATAGTGACGCTTTTCACTCTCATATTCCTGGTGAGAAGTTGCAATAGTAATACCACGAGCTTTTTCCTCGGGTGCGTTGTCAATCTGGTCATAAGCGACTGGTTTATTGATGTCACTGGGTAATTTCTTTGCCAGGACTGCAGTAATAGCTGCTGTTAGAGTTGTTTTGCCGTGGTCAACGTGGCCCATGGTGCCTACGTTGATATGCGGCTTGCTACGATCAAAATTTGCCATCTAATACTCCTCTTTGAGAATTGTTCTTAATATTTAGCATGGTTAGCAATAGCCACCCCATGCGATTACCCGAGTATTATAGAGTAAACTTAGTCACTTTGTAAAGAGTCTGGAAGAGCCTGGGCAACTTTTTCTTGCCAGAACGATTTTATAGCCAAAATGTGATCCATCAGAATTGCCAGTCGTCTAGGATCAACTTCTGGGACTACTTTCTCTAGGGCTACTTCTGGTTGACCTTCGGCATTGACCCGACCACTAGCGGTAACCTTAATAAGGCCTTCCTGATCTATTGCTTCCACAGCCAATGGGCCCGAGCCCAGAGTATTTACATAAATTATAGTATCGTCTGTATATTCGGTCATTGGATAACCATGGGGCTCAGCAGCATCTGCGTCATCGTGCCTGCGGTCATACATATTTTTGAGTTTCCAAGCTATAAGGCCGGCAGCTGCTATCTCTATAGCTATAGCTTTTGGGTTAGTTAAATCTATTCTCTCCATAGAGTCAGACATATGTATTAAATACTATAGCACTAATTCTTAGATTTATCAAACTCGCGGAGGACTTTTTTGTAGGCTTTTAGATAATCCTTAGTCATATTTACGTAATTGAATTTCGTCCTCGTTCTTTGGGCGATATATTTTCTATCCATAGAAAAGCACTTTTCTATCTCGTGGTAGCCTTCTACAAAATCTTCAACCAAAATTCCGGTTTTCCCATCTTCAATTAGTTCGGGCATTGAGCCTCGGCGCATAGCCAGAGTTGGTGTTCCGCAGTAAGCGGATTCTATAACAGTTAGGCCGAAAGGCTCCCTCCTTGTAAGCAGGGGGTGTAAATTGCATTTGGCGTTACTTATAAGAACTACCTTTTCGGGGAATGATAACTCCCCCAGAAATTCCACCAGCGGGTGACTGAGGTATGGCTGAATTTGGTCTTTGAAGTATTTAACGCCACCATAGTCAATTTTTCCAGCGATCTTTATTCGCATTCCCAGCGAAATAGCCAACTGGATTGCTAAATGAGGCGATTTATCCCAGTCAAAACGCCCGAGAAAACACAAATAATTTTTTGGAGTTGTAACTATTGGAAAACCTGCGGGATCTAAGCCATTGTATACAACCCCCACGTAGTCTAGGTCAGGAAAGGCAGCTTGCTGGTTTTTTGAGATACTGATATACGATAAACCTCTTCTGGCTTGGAAGAACGGTAAGTTGTCAAAGCCTATGTGCCCGTGAATTGTAGTGACATTGGGATACTTAGAGAAATTCTTAAGATCAAAATCCATCGAATGGATAATGTCAACATGGGGAGCAATTTTCTTTAGCTCAATGCTTGTTTTGGCAAGTGACCGGGCAACGGCTTGCCGAAATCCGGGGGTAGATTTTCTAGGGAAAGGGATGGCCTTATCTACAATGGAGATTAGCTCACAATCCACTTTTGAGTCCCCAGTACCAAGTAAAATGGGTTGATGACCCCTTTCTAACAGCCCTTTTATCAGATAGTAAACAACCCACTCAGTGCCGCCGTACTTAGTCGGTGGTACCGGATAATATGGGTTAGCAACAATCGCTACCTTCATATCATTTCTTTTGTAGCTCATACGGATATTCGGGATAGCGAGCGTTTAGAGCTTTGTATTTTAAGGAAGATACAAGTGGTATGTGAGTTAACACCTCTGCCTCTAACGTCTCATGCCAGGATTCTTGCTTGTTCTTACCTATCCTAAAGCCTGGTCTTCTATTAGCCAATATGGCAATGACCGCCGAGACTGTCCAGGCCTGTATGCTTTCTGGCACGTTGGTGCTGCGAATCAATAGTGAATGAGTGTGGCGGTGGGCGTTGGACGAAGAGCCAAGCACACGCCCCCTTGGGTCGACGTACAAAAACTCGGGGTAGCCGCGGCTTTTACGCACCACATTAAGCAGGCGGTTTTCTAATTGATTAGCCAGCTTGGGGAAACCATGCCGGTGCAGGCCTTTGGCAATGTCGAAAGTTTCCTTGGGCCAACTTACATAAGACCCATGGTAGTCCCAAAATGGGATAAGGTTGGCCTCACTTAAAGCACGGCTTCGGACTCCGGCATCGGTCAAAAACTCGGTGCCCATGATATTTCGCACAATATCACTGATATATTTTCTTTTTTTCTCTTGGGGTAGGTGGTCAAAAAAACCAGAGTTGAGTAGCGAGGCAGGATTGGCGGTCGTAGTGTTGATAACACGCAACTCGCCCTCCTGAGTGTAATCGATACCAAGAGCGAAGTATTTACGCTGCGGCTGCCAGATCAATTCAATGGTTCGATCGCGAAGCCTGTGGGCCGCTACATTTAGTTTCTCGGCTCGATCGGGAAAATACTCAGCGGCCGCCATTAGAGCATCGTAGGCCAAGCCTTGTACTTCGACTGAGGCCACCGGCCGTGAGTGGTTAACAAATCGGCCATTTTCATGAACATAGAATTCTTTCGAATCTTTCCACGCTTGATTCTCGATACCCTCCTCGTTATGGGCATGGTATTCAAGCAGTCCACTCTTAGAGTCGCCAAGTTTTGACTCCAGCCAATTCAGCGCATCAGCTAGCACATCATAGATAGTGGCAGTTGATTTATCTTGGAGAGTAATTTTGCGCCCCAGGATTCTCGGGCCATAAAAACCACAATATTCACAAAGTGTCTTGATAAAGTGAGGCGTTGAATCTACTGAACCGTAGTAGATAAGCTCCGTGTCGCTGCCGCCCCATCTTTTGCTCAAATCATTAAAGATTTGTAGCGGCACTCCCTGCAACGGCTTACCGTCAACCACGTTGGTGCGGTATTCGTGAATAATTTTTCCCGGTTCCTCTTCGTTGGCACTGTGGTGCTTGAGCCCCTGCAAGCTGGCTAACGTCAGCAAAATTCTTCTTGCCAGTAAGGGCCGCAGAGTCATGAGATCTTCGGCTACCACTAGCGAATCGCGACCAAAAACCGCGCCTTTAAATAAGCGATCAGAACTGGCATAAACACCTTTACCGCTTTTAGATACAACCGACCGCAATGCTAGCACCGGCGGCCGAAATAGCTTCGGCTTCCGAATTAACTGCTCGATTGCTCTTTGGGCAATATTTTTAACCATTTAAGTTAGTCTAGCTTGCGAAAAGAAGTATGGTCAATCGTAATTTATTTACTGCTTTTGGCAATGATGCCTTCGGCGACGTTGGGCGGTACGTCGGCGTAGTGGTCTAGTTCCATGGACGATGAGGCCCGGCCTTGGGTAGAACTACGGAGGTTAGTAGTATAGCCAAACATTTCGCCCAACGGCACAAAGGCTGTGATTTCTTTGATACCAGGCGTCAGGTCTTCCATAGATTCTACCCGGCCGCGCTTGGAGTTTAAATCGCCAATGACGTCACCCATGAAATCTTCGGGCGTGAGCACGACTACTTTCATAATTGGTTCGAGCAGTACTGGGGCGGCCTTTTTTACCCCGTCCTGGAGTGACATGCTAGCGGCGATTTTAAAAGCCATTTCGCTGGAGTCAACGTCGTGATAACTACCGTCATAAAGCTCGGCCTTAATATCCACGACTGGGTAGCCGGCGATGACACCATTGGCCATAGCTTCTTCTATACCGGCTTTAACGGCTGGGATATATTCGGAAGGTACAGCACCGCCTTTGACGGCGTTGATGAATTCAAAACCTTTACCAGCTTCGTTTTGCGAAAGACGGAGCCAAACATGGCCGTATTGGCCGCGGCCGCCACTCTGGCGGATAAATTTGCCTTCGGACTCAACCCCATCTTTACGAACGGTTTCGCGGTAAGCGACCTGCGGTGCACCAATGTTAGCCTCTACTTGGAATTCACGCTTCATGCGGTCGACAATGATTTCTAAATGAAGTTCGCCCATGCCAGAGATAATTGTTTGGCCGGTTTCGTGGTCGGACTTGATGCGGAAAGTTGGGTCTTCTTCGGCTAGCCGCTGTAGGGCAATGCCCATTTTTTCTTGGTCGGCTTTGGTCTTAGGTTCGATAGCGATGCTGACCGGCGGTTCCGGGAAGGTAATACTCTCTAAAACTATCGGCTGAGCCGGGTCGCACAAAGTGTTGCCGGTAGTTGTGCCTTTTAGGCCCACAATTGCGGCTATGTCGCCAGCTTCAACTTCAATAACATCTTCGCGCTTATTGGCGTGCATACGCACAATCCGCCCGACGCGTTCCTTTTCACCAGTCGAGCTATTTAAAATGTAACTACCGGCCACGGCTTTGCCCGAGTAAACACGGAAAAATGCTAGCTTGCCGACAAACGGGTCAGTAGCAATCTTAAATGCCAAAGCGGCCAGCGGCTCACTATCGTTTGGTTTGCGTTCAACTTCTTCACCGTTTTTGGGGTTAACCCCCCATGTTGAACCACGGTCCAGCGGCGTCGGCAGAAAATCATTAACCGCATCGAGTAGTTTTTCAACAATTACGCCGCGGCCGTCGCCGCCGCTAACCGCAAAAAATTTACCGGTCAAAACAGCTGTGCGGATAGCTTGCTTGACGTCTTCTTCACTCAAGCCGTCCTCGCCGACTTCCAAAAACTTCTCCAGCATCTGCTCGTCTTCGGCGACGGCGTTTTCTACAAGCAATGAGCGATATTTTTTGACCTTGTCCATCATGTCGGCCGGGATCTCGGCCTCAACCAGGTTTTTGTCAGCGAAGTCTTTATAGGTGTAGGCCTTCATTGATATCAAGTCCACAATGCCGTTAATCGACTGCTCGAAACCGATCGGCAGGTGGATTGGGAAAGCCCGCTTGGAAAGCCGGTGGTGGATGCTGTCTAAGCTTTTGTAAAAATCGCCGCCGGTCTGGTTAATTTTGTTGATAAAACAGATACGCGGCACGCCGTATTTGTCAGCCTGGCGCCAGACAGTTTCCGACTGGCTCTCAACGCCCATTTTGCCATCAAAAACGACGACTGCGCCGTCGAGCACGCGCAAAGACCGCTCCACCTCGACGGTAAAGTCGATATGGCCGGGTGTGTCGATGATATTAATCTTATGATCTTTCCAAAAACAAGTCACTGCGGCTGCCGTAATAGTGATGCCGCGCTCTTTTTCCTGGGCCATCCAGTCAGTGGTAGTATCACCCTCGTGAACTTCGCCAATTTTGTGCTTTAAACCGGTGCGATAAAGAATTGCCTCCGTGGTAGTGGTTTTACCGGCGTCAATATGAGCAATAATGCCGATGTTTCTGACTTTCTCTAATTCGTATTTCTTATCTGCCATTAATCTATTCTCAAATCCGTTCTTCGACTACTTATACTAGTATAAAGTTTAGGCTCTGGGAGCTTAAATAGTCTTCCTACTTCACTAGCAAGCTTGTCGATCTCCGATGCATTATCAACACCGCAGTGAACCGCAACTATCTCGTTGGTTTGCTGATTTACATCATTCCAGCTACCCAGACAGTCCCCATCATACCTTTGAATAGAGACTAATTTGCCTAGAGCTCCGGCGGCTGTATACTGGCGTTCGGGTCCGACAGAAGCCAGACGTTCTAAATCGCTGAGATTCTCGCCGATCGCGCAATAGCCACCAGTGACAGGGCATCTGCGTTCCATTGCTAAGTCCTCGCGAAGTGGGCGAAGGCGCGGTTGGCCTCGGCCATTCTATGGGCGTCTTCTTTTTTCTTGACTGCCGCGCCAGTGTTGTTATAAGCGTCCATCAGTTCCTGGGCGATACGGGTTTCCATGCTCATGCCTTTGCGGTCACGGGCGGCCTCTACAAACCACATGATAGTTAGGTGCTGCTGGCGCTGGCCTTTGACCTCAAAAGGAATCTGATAATTGGCACCGCCAACCCGGCGAGAGCGGGTTTCCATGTACGGCTGGACGTTTTTCATGGCCTGTTCAAAGACTTCCAGCGGGTTTTGGACTTTAAGTTTATCAGCCGCTTTTTGCATACCGCCGTAAACTAAGCGCTCGGCTAGCTGTTTTTTGCCGTCGCGCATAACACGGTTAATAACCTTAGCAACTTGCTTGTTGTTATAAAGCCGGTCGGCCTCAACTTCACGAACTAATGATTTTGTAGTCTTACGCGGCATTATTGTCCTTCCTTCACAGTAGTCCTACATCTCTCGTCGAAACATAGCCATCATTCATGGCGACTGCAAGCTTCGTTGCCTCGTCATCATTTAATGCCGCCAAGCCCTCCAGCCTCAGTTTTTGAAGAATATTATCGATCTCGTAGGCACAATCGAATCCCATTTCATCTGTCTTTTCTAAAAAACTCTTCCCTTCCATCACTTGCCTTTCTTCGTGCCGTATTTGCTGCGGCCTTGTTTGCGATCAGTGACGCCTTGTAAATCTAGGTTACCGCGGACAATGTGGTAACGAACGCCTGGTAAGTCTTTGACACGGCCGCCGCGGATCAAAACCACAGCGTGTTCCTGTAGGTTGTGACCCTCACCACCGATATAAGCCCAAACCTCATGGCCATTGGTTAAACGTACACGGGCGACTTTACGCAGGGCCGAGTTAGGCTTTTTGGGAGTTTTAGTAGTCACACGGATGCAAACACCGCGCTTAAACGGCGCCGGCTTATCGTAGCTTTTGGTTTGCAGATTATTTACCACACGCGAAAGTGCCGGCGACTTGGTTTTAGTGCCTGGCAGTTTGCGTGGCTTGCGGATGAGTTGATTAACTGTTGGCACTAGCAAAAATTCCTTGAATTTTTGCAGGTGCTAGGTGCTAGGTGATAGGAGCTAGAACCTAAAACCTCGAACCTAGAACCTGGCATTAATTTTAGTGCAGCTTCTGAGTTTATCATCGCTTGGCCTCTGTTGCAAGATTCTCAGTTTTGGTTTCTTCTTCGGTTTGTAGCCTTCTGGCGCCGGTGCCAACTGGGATCAGGCGACCCAAGATGACATTCTCCTTCAGGCCGTACAACTTATCAACTTTACCGCTGGTGGCAGCCGCAATCAGCACGCGAGTCGTGTCCTGGAAAGATGCGGCCGATAGAAACGAGTCGGTAGACAGCGAGGCTTTAGTGATGCCCAGCAGCAGCTGGTTGGACTTAATAGGTTTTTTCTTCTTGGCGGCTAATTTCTCGTTGGCTTCGGCAACCGCCAGCTTGCTGACAATGTCACCAGTGATAAACTCGCTATCGCCAGAATCTTCAATTTGAACACGGCTAAACATTTGGCGGACGATGACTTCAAGATGTTTGTCGGCAATCGTCTGGCCTTGGCTGGCAAAGATATACAGGATTTCGTTCATGATGTAACGCTGGGTGGCTTCGACGCTTTGCAGTCGCATCAGTTCGTGCAAATTCAGCGAACCGTTGGTCAGACGCTGACCAGCTTCCACCATGTCGCCGTCTTTGACCAGCAGCTGCTTAAAGCCAGGTATTTCGTAGCGAACTATGCTCTTAGAAGTCGGGGTGATGGTAATTTGACCTTTGCTGATGCTAACTTTGCCGACCATAGTGGCGGCTAGTGGGTCGCTGCCGTCTTCGCTGGCAGCCACTACATCACCAATGTTAACTTCGTCGCCGGTTTTGACCTTGGGCTGCCGGTCGCCAATAGATATTTCAACTGGCTTTTGTTTTT
>JGI1358J11329_10003742_pt1 | contig 11183 bp, 7 predicted proteins | sample Subgroupgradi54m_FD_11329 | JGI IMG/M metagenome (IMG submission 11329)
TTATTCGTAGCGGCCCGATTAGGGTGGGTATAGGCAATAAAACTGGCTTGCCCAAGCAATTCAGTGACAGATTTTAAGACGTTTAGTTCACTTTCATCGCTCGACGTAAATAACACAATCTGGCCATAAAGAACCGCAATGCCAACTTCTTTCCGCATTGAAAGCAGTTTCGTAAGATCGGCTTCCGTTAGCTTATCTACAATGACAGCAATCGCTACCCCGTCTTGGGAAATGGCATCATAGGCGGAATCAAAACTTTTGGCTTCTATGGCATCATAGATAAAAGGTTTTTCTTCGGATGGTTTTACAACTTCTTCTTGTTTGGCAGTTACGACTGAATCATCGCTGGTTAATGGTAAATTATCAGGACCGTAATTAATAGTTTGAGTCGTATTGTGGATGTGATCTGTGCGGGTAAACTGATGGGAAGCATCATCGTAAGCTAAGGAATAATCTTGAAGCGCAGTAGTGTTAGAACCCTTTTCAGGAGGGCCTCGATAGCGAATCAATCGGCCGAACTCGGAATCAGGAAGCGCTTCATATTCGCGAACGTAATCAGGTTGGTTGGGATCAAGAATTTGATAGGCATCTCCTACCCGCTTGAGCGTAACTTTAAATTGCTTCTCATTATTGACAATTGCTAAAGAACCCTTCTCAATCAATTTTCCTGCCTGATCCAGAAGGCCTGTATTATCATTTCCGGTAAGAGTAGCGCGATAAAAAATACCATTTACATAATCCATATAAGTCAAAACGCTATTCTGATCATCATACATATAGCCAATATGAATGATATTATTTGAATCGTTGGGATCCGGTCCTTGATATTCCAGAAGCCTTCCAATTCCGCCTTCCGGAAGCTTTTCCGCTACTTCCACAAAATTTGGATTGTCGGTATCATAGAAACGGTACGTATTGCCGGCTACTTCCTGGCGGACTTTCAATTGAACATTGCCCGATGCATCATAGACTAAACTGCCTGACGCGATGAAATCTCCCTTTTTGCTCTGAATGGCAAACGAATTGGCGTTGTAGTCATAATACGTAACACGGTCATCTTGATATTGATATTCCACATTCATTTGGACGTCAGGCGTTTGAGGATTGTTGTCGTGATCGTAAGGACCTTGAAATGCCAACAGATTTCCGGGTTGGTTATCTGTCAAACTCCAAACCTGTGTGACGCCTTTAACAGGGTCATACATTGTGACTTCATTTTTGTCCCAATCGTAAGTTCTCAAATCAAGGAAAGACTCTTTAGCTTCCTCGCCTGTGACAATAATTCCAGATTTTAAGAGCTTGTCCGGATTATAAGTTGCAGGTTCAAGCGAATAGGTTTGAAAAGTATCTAAGTCATCGGGAGAAAGGCTTCGGGTAACAATCTGAAGTGTGTTGGCCTGGTCGTCATAATTAAATTGCCGCACTTCCAACTTGTCTTGATGATTCAGATTCGTGAAATCTCCGATTTCCAAAATTCTCTTATTGTGTGTCAGGTCTACGTTGTAATAAGCACATTGAGCACCGGGAGCTGAACAATCAGGGTTCTGAGGATTTGGGGCTTTACAAGTTTCGGCGCCACCTTTTCCTTCGCATGAAATTTCCTGATTCTTTTTGCTAAGGGGCTGTTCGGCTTGAACAAAATCGGCTGAGGTCTTTTCGGCGGCCGGCGTTGGGGTCTCAAACTGCTCAAACTTCTGAACCCCTATTGCACGCTCTTCCTTCTTTGGTTTTGTAACGGAAAAATCTTCGGAGTATCTAACATTTCCAAAGAGATCCTTCTTGTTTAAGTGGTCTTTGAGGTCGTGCTTTAAGTTGTCTTGGGGTCCCAGAACTTGTCCAGCAGCAGGGTAGGCGTAAGCTAAATGAAGATCAAATTGTGTCGTAATAAAAGTGAATATAACGATAACAGCAATAATTCTAAGCCAGATATAGTGTTTCGACTCTTGCAGCTGAATCATTATATTTTTATTATCCTCATTTACCTGATTTTAAATAAGGTTTATAAAGATCTTTTATACAGGTCAAAAATAAAAGCTAAGATATACTCTTAGCTCTCTTATCCACTGCTAAATTTTAAGGTTTAATACTTCTGCCGGCCAGCTATTTGTCATTGTCTTTTCAATGTCTCAACTTTATAAAACTTTATAACTAAGGAAAGTATAGCTGACGACCAAAGACAAGTCAAGGGATGGGCCCCTAAAAATAAGCAGTAGAAATTCCTAGAAAGGACGAAAATTTAAAGTGCTGGAAAATTGAAAAAGTGCCAATAAGTTACAGAGTATCCAAGCTTACTTATCCCAGTAAATGACCTATAATTGACCCTTCTTAACCAGGATGATAGAATTAAGATAGGTTAATTCACTGACACAAAATCTTAATTTCACTGTCAGTGAATCTATTATTCTCGGTCTGAAATGTACTAGAAAATGAGACGACCAAAGAGTAGTGATCCAAAATAAGGATTCCTTATGACATCTGAAAATGCATCTGAACAATCTGATCTTCAAGGCCTTGAAAGCACCACGGCCAAGGGTTTGGACAAAGATGAACTAATGGCAAAGGTACCTGGGTTAATCGCCAATCTCCTCCCTGGGTCAGAAATTGCCACCTTGCCGCTTCCTGCCAACCATCAGGGAAAAGCTCAAATCGACCTTTTTCTAGAACTTAAAAACAAAGACCATTTACTGCGCCTTGCAATTAAAGTCCAGCCACTTGGATACCCTTCAAGAATTTCGAGGGCAATCAATTCTTTTAAGCAAATGCCTGAGTCGAAGGATGAATACTCTTTTATTGTCACGGACCAAATCTCAAATGAGGGGGCCTTGCTAGCCAGGCAGGCAGGCATTGGTTACTTGGATTTGGTAGGAAATTGTCACCTTGATTTTAAGGGTCTATCAATCAAAAAAACTGCCGAAAAAAGGACGAAACGTACCGCGGCTTCCCTCCAATATCTATTCAGCCCTAAAGCAACCCGTGTTATCCGAACCCTCATTGAATTTGGCTCCAAGTCTTGGCCTGTCGTAGAACTAGCTAAGTTATCAAACGTCAGTGTGGGATATGCTTACAAGGTTGCGAGAAAACTAGCAGAAAGTGGCTTTGCTCAAGAGGAAAAAGCTCGCGTTCAGCTCAGAGAACCCTTTAAGCTTCTGAATCTATGGGCACAAGAATATCGCATCCTCTCTTCTCAAATTACCTCGTTCCTATACCCCGACGGAACTGCCAAGCAATGGGCGCTTCGATTTGCGGATGAGGCGAAGCAACAAGGCTTTGAATTCGCACTCACACTTGATACGGCTGCTTCCCTTCTTGCCTCGCATGACTTTTCAGAACCCGTTTACCTATACGCTAGTAAACCGATTCAAGACCCTCTTTGGAGCCACCTAGGGTTGAAGCCTGCGGCAAGCGGAGGAACCATCCATATACTGGAACCTTATGATCGAGGTGTTTTCCATTACAGACAAATAATCCAAGAAGAATGGCCTGTGGTCAGTCAAAGTCAGCTTTACCTCGATCTATTCCAAAAACCATCCACTGATAACAAGGTAATTGAATTTTTTAACACCCTACAGATGCAGTTTGAAGGAAAACCAGTAGGGATCGTTCAAAAACCGATTATAAAGGAAGAGGATTGCTCTTGGAGGCTTATTCTATCAAAGGCTCAAAAGGCGGAGTCAAAACAGACAATACTTGGATTCTTAACACAAAAACTAAAGCTATCCCTCCCCGATGCGCAAAGTATCTTCAAGTCGAGGCCGATTATTCTGTTTGACCAAAAGTCAAAACAAGAGGTAGAAGCATTTAAACTGATCTTCCGCCAGGCTAAGATTGAAACCTTACTTTCAAACAATCTAGAAGATGAAAAAACACTTCCCCGTGTAAGGTGGTCCAAAACTATCACACAGGAGGATTTCAAGTAACTTCGTAATATCCCCAAAAAGGTGCCTACCGCCACCTGAGTAAGAGGTTCAAAATAATATGGTGCGGCTAGAGGGAGTTGAACCCCCACCCCTTTCGGGACAAGATCCTAAGTCTTGCGCGTCTGCCAGTTTCGCCATAGCCGCTTATAGAGTCACTTGGATTGCCTAAGATAGGCGGTTTTCCATTTTATTCTTATTTTTGAACCATCTTAAACTGGTAACTCCTAAGAGTGAAATTCCAATTCCCATAGTTAAAATCAAAAAACTAGGGGAAAGCTCGTTCAGCGGTCTATGGTTCTGATAAAGCTCCTGACGCAGATAGAGAAGCATAAATAATATAACAATAGCGAGAATGGTAATATGTTCTCCATGCTCCCAGGCACGGCGAAAGGCAAAAGGTGCATTCCCCTGTTTTTTATAAGGAACTAAGCGTGGAAAAAACCGAGGAACATTTTTCAGATAATCCCCATAGGCATCTCCAAAATTAAAGGCAAGCCGTTGCTCCTCCCCCCTCACTGTCACCCAATACACCAGAAAAAAACCAAGTGTGAATACCAACCCAAGTATTGGATGCCAAATGATCAAACAAAACCCAAGCCCAATTAAATAGTTTCCAATATAAAGAGGATTTCTGACATAAGCATATGGACCGTTCGTGGCGAGCTCTCTTGCTTTTCGAAGATAACCATGAGACCACATCCGGATTGCCTCGCCTATCACAACAACAGGTACGGCAATCCAAAAACCACGATCCGTACTTTTTGCGTAAATCGCTAAAACAATGGTAAACGCCCATGCGAAATATAAACGTAACTTTCGAAATCGGTGGAATGAAAACTTCAACCCCACTTCGAACGGCTGCTGTTCACGTCCTTTTGTTTTTTGCGAAACCATCATCAAAAATAAAATTTCATGAATAATACGAACTGGTTACTTTAGCAAATATAATTTCAGGAATATCTCGATCTGGAGACTTTCGATAAATAATTGTGACTTTACTTCCGCCTAAAACATCGCCGGCTTGTTTTTGGGATCCGCCCATCTGAACCAATGAGGTATAAGGATCTGCAAAAAGTCTCAGTGTCGCACCTGAAGATAAATCTTTTACTGTAAAAATAACGCTTCCTTTTGGTTCTTTCAATTCTTCAACTTCCATAATTTCAGCTTCAAGTCTTTTGAGCGTTCCGTTGGAAGGTTTCTGGACTTCTTTTTCAGCGAAAGTAACTGAACAATTTAAACCTAAACTTAAAAATAAAATAACCAAAACAATTATATTTCGAACTCGTTTTAAACTATCCATCTCTTTCCTTTCAAATCATCCGGGAGGCCAACTCATTTGTCTTCCGCCCAAAAGATGTAAGTGAACATGAAAAACCGACTGCCCTGCTTTTGGTCCGTTGTTAAAAACCAATCTGAAACCTTCCTCCAACTTGTGCTCGCAGGCCATTTTCTTGGCTTGGAAAATCATTTCTCCCATTAACACCCGGTCTTTTTCTTCAATATCGCTGACATGGGCAATATGCCTTTTGGGAAACACCAAAATGTGAACGGGTGCCTGCGGATTAATGTCTTGGATCGCAATAAGAGAATCGTTTTCATACTCAATTGTTGCTGAAATTTTTTTGTCGATGATCTTACAGAACAGACAATTACTTACCATTCCCTCTGTCATCAGCCGTCAAGCCTCTCAAAATTAATTATAACATATTCGATTCGCTTCAGCACGACTTCCTTTCCCAAAAGCACCATCACTTCAAACAGCCCAGGCGTTACCGAACGACCGCTGATTGCAACCCGCGCAGGATGGATTAAAACTCCAGCATTAACGTTGAGACGCTCCGCTGTTTTCCTGAGCAATGATTCTAAGGCTTGAGGATCTGAAAAATTTCCTTCTTCTGCCAACGCTTTTTTCAATTCGATTAAATGCTGTTTGGCAGTCTCTACCTTAAAATATTTTTGGACGGCCGTAGAATCAAATACAATTTCATCCGTAAAGAAAAAAGCTGCCTGATCTGAAAATTCCTGAAAAGTACGAATTCTAGTCTTGTGAAGAAGAGCGATTTCATCAAAACGCTTCTGTTTTAAAAAAGATGATTCGGAAAAGAACTCGCGAATCCTCCTTAAATAATCTTGATCACTCAACCGGCGCATATGTTCGGCGTTAACCCACTTTAGTTTTTCCTGATCAAAACAGGCATTTGTCTTATTAATTTTTTCAAGGCTGAACTGTTGGACCAAATCTTTTGCACTTAAGATTTCTTGATTTCCTCCGGGGGACCACCCAAGAAGTGCCAGGTAATTTAAAATCCCTTCCGGAAGGTATCCTTCTTTTTGATAAGCGGTAAGGGCAACTGCTCCGTGACGCTTTGAAAGAGGCGTGCGGTCTTGAGCAAACACAAGCGGCAGATGTGCAAATTGGGGAGATTTCCAACCCAATGCTTCATATAAAGCAACTTGCCTTGGTGTGTTGGAAATATGATCATCGCCTCGAATGACATGCGTAATTTGCATGTCATGATCGTCAATGACACAAGCGAAATGGTACGTGGGAAATCCGTCTGACTTTAGAATTACAAAATCATCAAGCAGCGCTCCGTCAAACTCAATAGGACCATGAACAAGGTCTTGGAATTTGGTAATCTGTTTTGGAATTTTAAATTTAACTGCATTTCCCTTTTCTTCTTGGACTCGATAGGCAAAACCTTTTTCAATCAGAGTTTCACCCGCTCTCTGATAAATATTAAGTCTTTCGCTTTGCCTAAAAACAGTTTCATCCCAATTAAGACCAAGCCATTTTAAGGCATTTATAATTTCATTTTCAAATTCAATTTGAGAGCGTTCGCGGTCTGTATCTTCAATTCTTAACAGAAATGAGCCCTTTTCTTTTCGTGCAAACAAATAATTAAAAAGTGCTGTTCGCACACCTCCGATATGGAGAAACCCTGTAGGTGATGGGGCAAAACGAGCGCGGACTTTTTGATTCATAGTCAATCAGTGGAAGAGGAGAGAATGAAAGCGTTAAGGAACAAGATGAACTAGTTCTTGGCTCTTACTGCTAGGGGGTGGACCCTTTTTTAAAAATATTTCGGCTTTCAGTTTGGCAGCTTCCATTTTTGGATAACGCACTTCCCGGTAACCGCTAACTTCATCAGGCACTTCAAATGCCCGGACATAGGCATCGTAAGCGGCGCGGTCTTCATAGTGAAACTGTTTGACAAGTTCTGTATACCAGTCACGGAAAGCTTTTTCACGCACATGCCAGCCCGGAAGGAGCTTTCTTAAAAACTTCATACGCTTCATAATACTCAGCTGCCAATCACTTGTAATCATATGAAAACGGATATGAAATCCGAAGATGGTAAACTCGGGACGATTGATATGGCGATAGACGGCTTTATCTCCCCGTTTGGGATCAATCCGATAGCGTTGGAAATCACGCTTACGCTTTTCAACGCTGGTTAATAAATGTGCTACGAATACTTCATCTTTAATGGCCATCACTTTATAAAGATAGCGGATCACGGATTGCGTTGCTTGAAAACGGTATTCCGATCTGTCCAGACCCCTGACTTTCTTAACTAAATCTGCATAGGAACGGGCATAACTTAGACCTTCATACTGAATCAGATCATAAATTCGAAGAGCGAGATGCATATTTGTCTCATCATCCATGCGAAGCGCTGCTGCTGTACGCACCACTAAATTATGGTAAGCGCGGGCGAGTAATGGTCCGCGCCACCTGGTAGTTCTGAGAATCTCTTCTTTTTCGGCCAATACATTTTCATAGGTATCGACGGCATCCGTTGAAAATCTTTTCGGATCATTGACAAAAAGACGGCCTAGATTAAACGCATTCATGTTTTCCTTAACCGCATCCGACGGAACTGATTTTTCGATCGCCAATTTAATGTTTTGAAGATCAATCGGAAGAAAACCTTTTTGATAGGCCATCCCCAGCATGATAATGTTGGCAAATACTTTGTTTCCTAAATATTGTTCTGCAATTTCAGAAAGATCAGCACCTAAATAACGATCCGGACGACTTACTCTGCGAATCACATTCTCTAAATCAGCTGGTTTAAAATCTTCTTTGCCCAAAAGCATGGTCACCGTGGGAGTTTTATGGGTATTAATCAAAGCCGAAGTGAAACGCGGACTCGCCACACGCAAGTTAATTTTTGGATCTACACTTCGAACTGCTTCTAAAATATCAAGCCCTATTAAAAGATTGGCTTTCCCGTAGAGCGTGATCGGAGAAATAGGATTATCATTTTTCGAAAACAAAACATGGGAATATACTCCGCCGTTTCGGATCGCAAGTCCTTTTTTATCTGCAAAACGTACCTGATAACCTTGCTTCAAACCTGCTTGAACTAAAATCGCCGTCACCACTCCAATTCCCATACCGCCGACTCCGGCAACATAAGCTCCCCAAGTATCCTCAAATTCTTCGCGCTTAGGTTCCGAAAGTGCCACAACATCCAAATGAGCGAATGGCTCATCGATGGGTTGCTCGCGCTTGACAATCAATTCCTCAAAGGAAGGACAGGCGTGAATTTTAGTGCAAGCACCATCTGCCTTGCACCAGCTTAAATCCGTTACCAGCTTGGGACCGTAGTGGGTATCTTTAATCGTTAAACCGGGGCATCCTGTCGCCTTGGTACATTCAAGACAATACTCACAAACTTCCGGAGTAATGTTGATAAATCTTTTCTCAGGCAAAAATCCTTTTTCGCGGACAATCTGTTTTTCTCCGCGCGTTACTTTTCGGTCATAAGTGATCCCGCATTCCTTGTCAGCAATGATCACCTTGACCCCGTCTTGCAAAAGCGTCTCTTCAATTAATTCCCGGTATTGCTCTCGGTATGCCGGATTGGTTCTGTAAATTGGGATGTCCGTACCTTTTGCCATTCCGCGCACAACTTCTTCTATATTTTGCGCAACCGTTCTGTTTCCAACGATATCAAATTCCTGTGCAGCAGTCGGCTGATGGCCCGTCATCGCTGTGGTTCCGTTATCGAGAATGATAAAGGTAATGTCTTGATTGTGTTTAATGGCGTCCGAAATTGCGATCATCCCACTGTGAAAAAATGTGGAATCTCCCATAAAAACAGCTTGTTTGTTTGTAATGAAAGGATCGATGCCGGCACCGGTTCCGCCGCCAAGACCCATTCCGGAATAATTATGCATCAACTCTGCGTTAGGTTCGAACATCAGCATGGTGTAGCATCCCGTATCTCCATGAAACAAAAGGTCAACTGCGTCCCTTCGATGATGTTTCCGCATATAGGAGGAATCTCTAAAGCTTTTCTTTACATCAATCAGCACGCTTGAAGAATCCCGGTGAGGGCAACCCGGACAAAACGTAGGGGTTCGCTGCGGAATATTGACTTTCACGGAAGCGGTTTCTTGAATCAAAGCAAGTTCCCGCTCAATTCGTTCTGCATCGATATGAAGCTTGTGCGACATTTTAAGAAAAAGCGGACCCAACCGTTCGATCAAAAGAGAAGCATTTAAACCGCGAGTCGCCGGAATTCCGGAAAGATCATGAGGAAATTGTTTCCCCCAGACAGGAATAAATCGTTTAATTTTCCCTGTTTGATGAAGACGAGTTAAAAGTGTTGCAACTTGAGATTCTAAGAAATCGCGTTTTTCTTCAATTATAAAAACTTGATCGAGCGATTCACAAAATTCTCCTACAAGCGCCTCATCAATAGGAAAAGTAATTCCAAGTTTCAAAATTGGAAATTTACCTTCCAGACCAAGCTCATGACAAGCGTGCTCCAAATAACTATAAGCAATCCCGGAAGTAATAAATCCGATATGTTTCGAAGTATTCGCATATAAAATTTTGTTTACTTCGTAAAATTGACAAAATTTTAGAAGGTCTGAATAGCGATCTGCCAAACTTTCTTCACGAACAGCTGTTCTCGGAGATAAAACAACGGTTTCTTCTACGGGAATCGAACGCGTATCAATCTCAACAGGACGCTTCGTATTAATGACAGGATACTGATTACCATAAACCGTGACCGAACCGCCGCCGTCTGCCAAATTAGTGGTCACCAAATAAGCGACGTACAAGTTAGATTTGGCCGAAAGATCAAGGCCAATGGGAACCCAATCTTTAAGTTCTTGAAATGTAGCCGGTTCCATAACCGGCATGTGGAGATGTTTAGCTAAAAATCGAGAGTCGCTCGGCACTTGCGTGCTTTCAGACCATGGATCATCTCCGATGACTACCAAAGCCCCGCCCTTATGAGAAGTTTTGGAGAGATTGCCCAAAGCAAGTCCATCGCTTGCCACATGAGCACCGACACTCTTCATAGCGACAACGGCTTTGATGTCTTCCATTTGAGAGCCATTAACACGAGCCACTCCCAGGGCTTCATTATTGGCTATTTGGAATAGGATACCTTTGTCCTTGAGGAGTTCCTTGACGTTCCTGGCAGAATTAAAAAAATCGGCAATCGGAGAGCCTGGATATCCGGTTAGTAAACTAACTTTACCTTCCAGCGCTCCTTTTAAAAGAAGTTCTGTTCCTGTAAAGACCTGGATTCCGCGATCCTGTGCAAAACGAGCATCCATAAACTGTATTCACCAATTCCTTTACCGCTTATTGTAACAGAATGGCTCAAAAAGTGTAAAAATTTAAACCTAAACTGGTAATTTAAACTTCTCGCGTAACGTGCCGTAATAACTACGTTTTGAGCTTTTGACGAGTTGAAAACGATTAACCGAGCGCGTCACTTCAATCACAGAACGATTATCAATCGTAACATCCGATTGTCCGTCTGCGGTTAAAAGCGCTTTTTCTTTCGCTTCATCACAGGTAATTCGGATTCGAATCGATTGTTCACCGGAAACAACTAAAGGTCGAAGCGCCGAAGCATGAGGGCAAATCGGAGTTATAATGATGTTATCGAGCGAGGGATGAACAATGGGCCCCCCTGCGGATAAAGAATAGGCTGTGGAACCGGTAGGAGTTGCTACAATAACACCATCTCCAAAAAACCGGGTGGCTCGTTCGCCTCCTATATCAACCTGAATAGCCATATAACGAGTCAGACCTTCCCGGTTGACCACAATATCGTTTAAAGCCTGAAATCTGCGTTCGGGTTCTGATTTACCTCCATCCGCATTCCATCGAACTGACGCGCTGAGGAGCATTCTTTCTTCCACTTCAAACTGGCCTGAAAAAATAAGTTTAAGCTCGTCATAGAGCTCTTCTAATCTGACTTCGGTCAAAAAGCCAAGACTTCCAAT
>JGI1358J11329_10003745_pt1 | contig 11177 bp, 8 predicted proteins | sample Subgroupgradi54m_FD_11329 | JGI IMG/M metagenome (IMG submission 11329)
TGAAAGCCAGCGGCCACGAAGCCGCCAAGTTGCACACCACGGTGCAGCGCCCGTGGGGCAGCTACACCGTATTGCAGGAAGGTCCGCGCTTCAAGATCAAGCGCATTGAAGTCAAACCGGGTGCATCGTTGTCACTGCAAATGCACCACCACCGCAGCGAACACTGGATCGTCGTCACCGGCACCGCCAAGGTCACCAACGGCGACCGCGAATTTTTCGTCGCCACCAACGAATCCACCTACATCCCCATCGGCAACCGCCACCGCCTGGAAAACCCCGGCATGCTGCCCCTGGCGATTATTGAAGTGCAATGCGGGGATTATCTGGGGGAAGACGACATCGTGCGGTTTACGGATGTGTATGGCAGAGTCGCTGCCACATCAACGGTGTCATAAGTCCGCGCGTCACTTCATGCATTCATCCTTGATTGCGTTGCGGCACTACACCCGCCTGCGCGACGCTTGCGTCGCCTATCCTGGCATCGTCATTGTTGCAGTATTCCGGTACACGACGTGCCAATTCCTGACGCACGACGCTGACGCTCGAGGGTGACGCTTCGATCCAGCGTTCGATTTCCGCCAGCCATTGCTGGCCCAGCGTATCGCGCGCCTTGGCAACGCGCAGTTTGGGATGGGGCGTCGCCAACGTGGTTTCATCGTCCGCCAGCAATTCTTCGTAGAGTTTCTCGCCCGGGCGCAGACCGGTGAAGGCCACGCGAATATCTTCTTCGCTGAAGCCCGAGAGCCGAATCATGTCGCGCGCCAGATCGACGATCTTTACCGGCTCACCCATATCCAGCACGAAAATCTCACCGCCCTTGCCCATCAACCCCGCTTGCAGGACAAGTTGCGCCGCTTCGGGAATCGACATGAAATAGCGCCGGATCTCCGGATGCGTGACGGTAATCGGCCCGCCTTGGGCGATCTGTTCACGGAAGCGCGGAATCACGCTACCGCTGGAACCGAGCACATTACCAAAGCGTACAACGACGAAACGGGTGTCCGATTCCTGTTGCAGGCTGCCGCACACCATCTCTGCCAGCCGCTTGGTTGCACCCATCACATTGGTCGGATTCACGGCCTTGTCGGTCGAGATCAGCACAAATTTTTCGACGCCCTGCTGACGCGCCGTGCGGGCCACGCACAAGGTACCCAGCACATTGTTGCGCACCGCCTCCCAGGCATTTTCGTTTTCCATCAACGGCACATGCTTGTAGGCAGCTGCATGAAAAATGATCTGCGGTCGATACTGGCTGATCGCCCATTCGACCCGCGCCGCATCACGCACGTCGCCGGCCACACACACCAGCGAACTCAAGCCGCGATCTTCCAGTTCCTGATGAATGTTGTAGAGCGCAAACTCCGACAACTCGAACAACACAATGCGCGCCGGACGGAAGCGCGCAATCTGCCGCACCAGCTCGGAGCCGATCGAACCGCCAGCGCCGGTAATCATCACCGACTTGCCGGTCAACAAACCGTGCAGTCCTTCATCGTCGAGCACCACTGCATCACGGCCGAGCAAATCTTCCAGCTCGATCTTGCGAATCGCTGAGACGGTCACCTTGCCGCTGATCAAATCGTCCAGCGCCGGCACAGTCAGCACGCGCAAGTTGGCGGCGCTGGCAATTTCCACCGCGCGGCGGCGTGTCTGATGGGTTGCGCTCGGCATGGCGATGATGACATTGCCGACGTTGTACTCGGTGGCAAGCGATTGCAGATCGGCAATCCGCCCGACGACCTTCACGCCATGCAAAGTCAAGCGTTGCTTGGTGATGTCATCGTCGAGAATGCCGACGATGCGCCACTGGTGGCTGCGTTCCATTTCCTTGATCAACGTCACTGCCGCATCGCCCGCACCCAACACCAGTACCGGTTCGCCATGCACGCGCAATGCGCCATAGAGCCGCTTTTCCTTCCAGGCGCGATAAGCGACACGACTGCCACCCATCAAAATGATCAACAACAGCGGATGCAACACAAATACCGAGCGCGGCACCGGATGGCCGAACTGCACCAGATACAGCAATGCCGGTCCGGCCAGCGCGGCAATGCCGACCGCCATCAGAATGCGCCGCAGATCCGGCAGACTGGCGTAACGCCAGATCCCCTGATACAAGCCCGCGCGCAGAAAGATCAGCGCATGCAGCGGCAGCAGCCACAACATGCCCAGCAGCATGGCCGACAGAAACTCGGACGAGATTTCGAGATTGAGGCGGAGCCAGAACGCCAACAACCAGGCGATCGCCGTCGCGGTCACGTCATGCGTGAACGCAAGGATGCGACGCTCGTTCATGTGCAGTCTGGCATACCAACTCATCGATTTACTCACTCTTCATTCAGTCATCCCGGCACGCTTCTCACACCACGCGCGATGGACCGCCAACATGATAACGACATACACACCGGCAAACCCTGCCAGCATCAGTCCAACCGCGTACGCTGGTGCGGCACGAAACCACAAGGCACTGCCTGTGCAAAATGCCATCAGCAGATATTCCGCACAGGCCGTCCGACGATGCCCCCAACCGAGTTGCACCAGTTGCTGATAAAAATGTTCTTTGTGTGCCTGCCACACCCGCTCACCGCGCAGAAGACGGCGCGTCAGCGTGACCGAGGCATCGCAAATAAACGGGGAGAATACCAGCAACGGCAACCAGACCGGCCAGGCACCGGATTGCCAGCCGGCAATGCCCAGCCCGGCGGCCAGGAACCCCAGCGGGATCGAGCCGGCATCCCCCATGAAGACACGCGCCGGGTTGAAATTGAAGGCGAGAAACACCAGTGCCGGCAAGGCGATACTGGCAGCGACGAGCGCCAGCACCGGATTGCCAGCATCCCAGGCAGCCAGTGCGTAAGCGCCAAAACCAAAGACCGTCATACCACCGGCCAAACCGTCGGAACCGTCCATGAAGTTGAACAGGTTGGTCATCCAGACGACGGCGAGCACCAGAAGAATCAGCAACCACCAGGCAAGATTAACGCTGAGAAATACGGCGACCGCAGCGATACCCAACTGTGCGAGCAGACGCACTCCGACCGGAAGGTTGTGGACATCGTCAACAAAAGAAATACCCGCCAGACCGAGCGCCAACAGGAGGATCAGCAGCAGGTTACCGCTGGCGCCCAGCACTGAGATGCCAACACCACCCACCACGACACCCAGCATGATGGCGATGCCGCCCACGCGTGGGATGGGCTTGCTGTGCAGTGAGCGCTCGTTCGGATGATCGAGCGGCAAACGGTGCGCTTGCCACAGCAATAGACGCAATACGATCAGAGTGACCGCTGCGCCCAGTACTGGAAAGAGGTGAGACAAAAGGTGAGGCAGATTCACAGAGCGTTCCGAAATGATCCGCGGCGGCGGACGAAATTGCGAATTATATCGGTCTGGCGCGCCACGATACGATGTTCGTCATACAGTTCCAGCGCCCGGGTTCGGCCCGCCGCACCAAGCTGGCGAGCCCATTCCGGCTGAGCGATACAACGCGCGATGGCATCAGCCAGCGCAACGGCATCGCGCGTGGGGACCAGCAAACCGGTCTCGCCCTCCACCACTTCTTCGCGCGAGCCCCGGATCTGGGTAGCGATCACTGGCCGGGCCATCATCATGGCTTCGATGATGGTGCGCGGCATGCCTTCGCGGTAGGACGGCAGGCAGAACACATCCATCGCTGCCAGCAGTTGCGGTATATCGCGTCGCATGCCGGCCAGAATCAGGCGCGCGCCGAGGACCTGCTGCGCCGCCCGTACGGCGGCATCGACCGGGCCGGCATGGTCGCTGACCAGCCGTTCACCGACCAGCAGAAAACGTGCGTGCGGATAGCGCGTGGCCAGCAGCCGCGACGCATCGAGAAACTCCGCCACGCCTTTTTCCGCCACCATGCGGCCGATCATGCCGATCAGCAGGTCATCATCACCTACGCCCAGCGCACGGCGTAATTCCGTCTGTACGCCGATCACGACAGGATCGAAGCGCGCCGGATCGACGCCGTTGCCGATCGCCGTCACGCGATCTGCTGCCATGATTTTTTCCGTCACCGCAGCCTGCGCATCTTCCGCGCTTTGGGTGAACAGCAGATGCGTCAGGCGACCGCCGAATTTTTCCAGCCACACGAATAAACGGCGTTTCCAGGCGGGCATTTCGTCATGAAAATAAAAACCGTGCGCGGTATAGACTACCAGCGGAATGCCGCTGAAGCGCGCGGCGATGCGACCGATCAGGGCCGCCACGGGAGTATGCGCGTGCAACACATCGAATTTCTCACGCCGGAACAGGCGGATCAGTGAACCCAAGGCGCGCAGATTAGCGAGCGGATTCATGCTGCGCGCAATCGGCACCGTCTCGATGGCATAACCGCGCTGGCGCAGTTCGGAGATATATTTGCCGTCAGCACAGACCGAGACCACTTGCCAGCCTTCCCGCTGCATACCGTCGATCAGCGGCAGCAGGAAGTGATGCAGCGTGAAATCGACTGCGCACAGTTGACAAACCTTCATGGTTTCCAGTGCTCCTGCCAAGCCTGAAACATCAGGACAGTCCACAACTGATGCTGCCAGTTGCGCTTGCCAGCCAGATGCTCGGCCCAGGCGCGGCGTATCGGTGCAGGATGGAACCAGCCTTCGCGGCGAAGACGATTTTCATCGAGCAGATGCTCGGCCCAGTCGCGCAACGCACCGCGCAGCCAGCGGTCGATCGGCACACCGAAACCCATCTTCGGACGCTCGATCAATTCGCGCGGTACATGGCGATACAGTACCTGGCGCAGCAGCCATTTACCCTGACCGTTGCGTATCTTCATTGCCAGCGGCAGATGCCAGGCAAACTCGACGACACGATGATCGAGATAGGGCGCACGCGATTCCAGGCTGACGCTCATCGAAGCACGATCGACCTTGACCAGGATATCGTCAGGCAGATAACCGAGCGCATCGGCGAGCATCGTTTGCTCTGGGATGCTCAAACCGTTCTGTGTAAATGCCACGACCTGCGGCTCGTTGCCGCTGATGACCAGCTGCGCGGGATCATGCCATTGCGACACCAGCCGGCGATAAATTGCCTGCGGCGAATCGCAGCTCAGCGTACCGGCCAGCTTGTGCAGTTTGTCGCCCAGGCGTGCACGGCCCGCGAGCCGCCCAAGCGCATCCCAGGCGGCTGGCGGCAACACCGTCAAACTGCCGGCGGCAATGTTTCTCAAGAAGGATGGCACCGGCTTGATCGAACGCCACAAACGCTCGCCGAGAAAATGGCGGTTATAACCGCCGAACAATTCATCGCCACCGTCGCCGGACATGCTGACCGTCACATGCTGCCGCGCCATGCGTGCCACCAGGTGCGTGGGAATCTGCGAAGAATCGGAGAACGGTTCATCGTACATCTGTGGTAATTGCGGAATGACCGCCTGCGCCTCGGCAGTGCTGATGTAAAGCTCGGTGTGCTCGGTATGCAAATGCCTTGCCACCGCGGCCGCGTGCGGCGCTTCGTCGTAGCCCCACTCGTGAAAGCCAATGGTGAAGGTGCGTACCGGCCGACTGCTTTGCGCCTGCATCAGCGCAACAATCAATGAAGAATCGACACCACCGGACAGGAAAGCGCCCAACGGTACGTCGGCGATGCTTTGCTTGCCAACGGCATCGCGCAACAGGACCTCAAGCGCATCGGCCGCTTGCGTTTCATTGCCGACAAATAGCTCCTGCTGCGCACCGGCTGCGACCTCGGCGCACGACCAATAGCGCTTCATTTCTTCGTTGCCATCGGCCTTGAGCGTCAATACGCTGCCCGGCAACAGTTTTTTCACGCCGCGATAGATCGTCTGTGGCGCAGGAACATAGCCATAACGCAGATAGGCTGCCAGCGCATCGCGGTCGACTTCTGCGCAGCAGGCAGGATGCGCGCGCAGCGCCTTCAGTTCTGAACCAAACAGGAAATTCGAATCGGACCAGCCATAGTACAACGGCTTTTCACCCAGGCGATCGCGCGCGAGCGTCAGCACGCGCTCCTGCCGGTCCCACAAGGCGAAAGCGAACATGCCGACACAACGCCGCAGTGTGGCATCAATGCCCCACTGTACAAAAGCTTCGAGCAGGACTTCGGTATCCGAGTGACCGCGCCATGCCGCCTGTGCCAGTTCCTCTCGCAACGCGGCGTGGTTATAGATCTCGCCGTTGTAGACGATGACGTAACGCTGATCGCGCGAGGTCATCGGCTGATGACCCTCGGGTGACAGATCTAGAATCGAAAGGCGTCGGTGACCCAGTGCAATTCCTGCTGGCCCATCCACCCAAACGCCGCCATCGTCCGGTCCGCGATGCAACAACGCTGCCGACATCGTGCGCACGCGCTCCGATAACTGCTGCCCATCGGCGCCACCGCGCTGGAGGATGCCGGTTATGCCGCACATGTCGATGCGGCCTGCGGGGTATGGGTAAACAAGGAGTGAAGCACGGCATCCCAGCGTGCCAGCGTTTGCATCTCGCCATGCTGCATTTCGGCAAACCGGCGGCCGGCTTCGCCCGCGTGACGCCGCGCAGCTTCATCTTGCGCCAGTTGCTCGAGCGCCTGCTGCCATTTTTCGGTGTCGGCGCAGGCAAGGTCGATGCCGGCCGCCGACATCGCACGACGATAGGCAGGCGTAGCCGATACGACAGTAGGCATCCCCAGCCGCCACAACAACAGCAACTTGTTTTCCGGCTTGCCGGTCACGAACGGATCGTTGCGATCCAGCGGAATCACCGCGATGTCACAGGATGAAATAATTTCGGCGCAAGTCGTTTCGTTCCAGGCATGCAATTGCACGTTGGGGAAAATTCCTTGCGCAGTTCGCAATGTGTCGGCCTTGCCGTAGCGGCCCAGGTAGCGACGATATTCCAGATCGGTCACCAGGTGCAGTTCGAGCGGAAACCGTTGCTGCAATTTCTCCAGCACTGGCGCAATGACGGCCAGCGACGGCAAGGTCTGCGGCAGGCCTTCCCACACCAGCCGCAACGGACGGTGCGCAGCGTAATCCTGCTTGCTCGTGCGCGTCACCATGCTATGGATGTCGAGCACAATATGTACGTTGGCGCAATGCGGCGCGATGTCGGCCTTTTGCTCGTCGGTCGTGCACACCACGGCGTCGGCACGCCGGCACATCGCCTCAATGGCTTTCCAGTGATCGAACTGTAGGTAGCGGCTCTGACGCGCAAGGAATTTCGCCAAACCGCGCAGACGACCCTTCAAATCGGTGCGCGGAATCGCCAGATAGGAATCGATCAAATCGTAGACGATACGTCCTCCATTCTGTCCCTTTGGGTAACGGCTCCAGACACTGATGTCGGCACGCTCGGACAACACCACGACGTCGTAGCTTTTTGCCGGATCGGCAATCTCGAAATCCAGACCGCGCTGCCGCGCGTAATTGACAAACCGGCGGCGGTCGCCGGGCGCATCAAAGGCCGGCGAATACGGTACATAACCGATCTTGAGCTGGCGCAGATCGACTGTCATTTTGGTGCGGCATCCCTGCCGGCCATCCAGGCTGCAAAAGCGCGAATATCGGCCACATCCGGCAAAGGCTTCAGGCCGTGCCATTGCGCCTGCGCATCGCTTTGCCGACGTGCACTCAGCACGCGGCACAGCCTGGCCCAACTGGCGCGGTCGCAGGTCGATGCCAACAAGCCCAGCCAATCGGTCAAGGACAGCAGGCGGAAATTGCGCAGAAATTCGCCGGTCGAAATGGCACCCAGTTTTCTCTGCATATACCAGGCGTAGGCCTGCCGCCGCACGTAGCCGCCGCGATCGACCTTGATGCCGTTGAGTTCACCCGGATAATTCTTTTGCAGCAGATTCAACCAGACATGCATGCCGTTCATCAATTCATTGCCCGGCAAACGGCCCTTGAAATCCGAATTGATGCCCAGATACGCCAAGCCACTATTTTGCCGATTGCTGTAGACGTAATGCCCGAACGATTTCGGCGAGACTCCGACCACCAGCAGACGCTCCGGCGAAAAGACCCAGTTCTGCGCCGTCAGCAACAGCGAGTTCAACGCGTAGTGATCTGGAAATGGCGGTTGAAACACGCCGCCACCCACCCTGGCAAATGCCTTGCGTCCGATCAAGGTCGTTTGCATGTTCAAAGGAATGCGCACCTTGAAGCGGAACATGTCGCGCACGATGGAGAAGCGTTGCTCGGCGCTGAGTTTTTGTTCCTGTTGCAGGTCCGGCCCGAAATGAAAATGCGATTCGCTGTAGAAACTTTCCTTGTTGTCGCTGATCGAGCCCGGCGCGATATAGGAACAGGCGTTGTGCACAACACAATCCGGCTGATCGTATTTGTCGAGCAGACGCTCCATCTTCCGAAAATAACCCGGCAGCAGACAATCGTCGTCTCCCATCATCAGGATGTAATCGCCGGACGATGCCTTCAAGGCATTGTTCCAGTTGTCGGTCACCGACACCGGCGTTTCCAGCCGCAATACCTTGACACGCGAATCACCGGCGAATTTGGCGATGATCTGCGGTGTCTGGTCGGTATTGGCGTTGTCCGAGATCACTAGTTCGAGATCGTCGTAGCCTTGCTCGAGAATCGAGCGAATGCAGTTTTCCAGAAAAGCGCCGCCGTTGCGGGTAGGAAGCAGAACCGAAAATTTCATGATGATTTTTTCTTCTTGAACACGATCGTATAAGCGCTACCGGCAAAGCCGCGGCGATCCAGCGGCGCCATTATCCAACTCAATCCGTAACCCAGCACAAACATGGCGCGCTGCAGCCAGCGATTGCGAAAGCGATTCATCAGCAAGCGCTGCCAGCCGAAACGGTTCCAGCTGCGTGCGTCGCTGTCGTCGCTAGTCACATAAACCGGTTCCAGGTCCAGCGCGCGCAAGCGACGGGTAAGCAGATTCAGCGGTATCAGTGTCAGGTGGCGCGGCGCATCCAGATGCGGCCAATGCCTGCCCATCAGGCGGAACTGGAACGCCTGCGGATTGGGCATCGCAATCACCAGCACGCCACCCGGAGCCAGATTCGCGGCCGCCGCCTGCAGAAATTCGAACGGCTGCGGCAGATGCTCCAGCACATGCCAGATTGCAATTACCTCGTGCGACGGCAACGTTGCGATCGCCGCATGCGGTGCATCGCTCTGAATGGCATTCACACCCAGCGTGTCGCGCAGAAATTCGCAGCAGCGCGAATCCATTTCAATCGCATCCACGGTAAAACCAGCGTCTTTCGCCTGCCAGGCAAACACACCGAAGGCCGGTCCGATTTCGAGCAATCGGCCACCGGTGGCGAATTTTCGCACCAGATCAATCTTGTTGGGATCCTTGCGCGCAATTGTCTGCAGCTCTTCCAATGCCGGAATCGCATAATAATCGCTCTCGTAATAGCGCCCCAGATCGGCCGGTGCTTGCGGCAGAAAAATCAGTTTGCAACCAGCGCACTGCGCATACTCAAAACGTTGCGGCGACACGCGCCGATTCTCGTCGACAGCGCTGCAAAAAATCGTGGCAGCGCTGCCGCACGCGGGACAGCCGATTGGCAAACTCATCGCACGGCTCCCGGCGCATAGCTGCGCAACTGCCCAAGTACGGTGCCCAAATGCGCGCGCAATTCCGGCGACAACAATCGGTACCCCAGCAAGCCATAGGCCAAGATCGCCAGCACGGCCCATATCAGCCAGCCGCCGCTGACGATGGCAAAACCTTTCATGCCGCCGAACAGCACCACACCACCCACCAGAAACGGCAACAGGTTGGCGCGCAACCAGGGCCATGCCGCTTGTCGCAACAGCCCAATCTGCACCAGCGGAAACAGGGTGACGAGATAATAAAGATTCAGCGCCAGCCAGCAGAATGCGGCCCCATTAATGCCGAAGTTTTGAATCAGCCAATACAGTGCCGGCAAATAGAGCACGGCGCCGGCCAGATTCACTTTCAGCGGCAAGGCCGGTTTGCCGCAGGCAACCGCGGCAATGTAGGCGTTGGATACCATCGCATTGAGGAAGAAGCCGAACGTCAATATCGCCATGGCGACACTGGCACCATTTGCCGCCGGCAGCCCAATCCACCAACGCAGAATGTCATGGCCGAAAAATATCAATATCAAACAAGGACAGGCCACGACATAGCCCATCAGCTGGCTGGTCTTGTTGTAGCGTGCGAGCAGCTCGTCGCTGCGGTCGCCACCATGTGAACCGGAAAGGGCCGGAAACGCGGCGCTGTTGATCGCGCTTTGCAGAAGTGAAATAGCCATGGCGGTATTGTAAGCAAGCGAGTAGTAACCCAGCGCTTCGAGACTGAGAAATTTGCTGATCATCAGACGGTCGACCTGGGTCAGCAGCATCGACAGCACCGCCAGCAGGCTCATCGCAGCCGAGAATTTCCACACCGATTTAAGCGCTGTCCACGAGAAGGTCGGCACCGGCGACAATTCAGGCATCAAGCGATGCGCGGCAACCGCGTAGGCAACCAGTTCCAGCACGGCACTGACAGCGAACCAAACCAGAAACACGATCAGATTCGGAAACGCCAGCAACAAGAGGATTCCACCCAACAAGCGCAACGACACGACACTCGATTTGATCAGATTTAGCACGTCCAGCCGTTGCAAGCCGCTGATCAGCCCGGTATAAAACGCCACCGGCCAGCGCAATGCCAGATAAAGCGCGATGATGCGAATCCCCAGCGTGACCGTGGTCGGCGCCAGCGACGACGGTTTGAGCCAGTGGGCCGCAATCCAGTCGGCATTGCACCACAGCACCACCGCAATCCCAAGCGCCAATCCCCAATAGAGCGTAGCCGCCGAATTGACTAATGCGCTCGCGCCGGTGGAGTTCTTGTCGCGATCGGCAGCGACGCGCTGCGTCAGCGTCGCCGACAAGCCAAGATCGCAGGCACCCAGCACCACTTGCAATACCGCGATCAATCCAACCAGCCCATAGGCTTCGATTCCGAGCAGTTGCACCTGCAGCGGCGTAATGATGACGGTCAGCACCGCAATCCAGGCGCTGCCGAACAGGTTGGCAATGATATTTTTTTTCAGTGTCGCCAATGTGCGCTCCGATCAGGCGTGCAAGCCGGCAGCATGTTGCGAACGCCACCAGGCAATAGTGTCGTCCAACCCGCTATCCAGTGTGTGATGCGGCACCCAGCCAGTCCCTTGCAAACGCACGGTGTTCGCCACCAGAAGCGACGGTTCGC
>JGI1358J11329_10003747_pt1 | contig 11176 bp, 14 predicted proteins | sample Subgroupgradi54m_FD_11329 | JGI IMG/M metagenome (IMG submission 11329)
ACAGCTCGCTTACGCGAGCCCTTAAACCATCTTATCTTGCATCAGTTTGAAACGAGAAAAAGTGTCCGAAAAATGGGGTACTTGCCAAAAGGTTGGGGGAATCAAAAATGATTGTATATTTTTTAACTGTACTAGCCTTTTTTTGAATCGCAGTATCAACATCTCCAATAATATTTTTGTAGTCTGTGCTGCCGCGTATCGCGTTGTTTAATGCTCTCAAGAAATAGGCGTCCGAATAGTCGGGATATTCCTGTATAAAATTATTCAGCAGTGTATTAGCCCGCTCTAATTTTGTACTATCCTTGCCATCTTCTTCGAGTTTAAGAATCTCGGTAAGTTTCTCCCTAATCGTCTCTTCCTGAGAAGTAACTGTGTTTGGGATATTGTTATCGGCACTAAATTCTGGCAAACCCTTATTCTCAATTGCTAGTTCTTCCGATTTAGGCGCGACCACTACTACTTTTGCTTCGGAAACGTTATTCTGATTTGCGCTTTGATTAGAGCTAGCGCAACCGGCGCCTATCAATATAAGAGCAAAAACCAGAGGAATGAAATTAAAAAGTTTTTTCATATTCTTACGTTGAATCTATCAACATCGACCCTTATCAATGCACGAATAATTATTCCATTTGTAGCCATCGGCACGAGAACGGTAATGCGATGGGACGTAGACGCCACTACGTCGATAGTAGCTTCGCACATGTACATCTGACGAGCGAGTGCGATAAGAACGGGCTTCTGCCGTTGCGGGGACGAAAAAAGATGAGACAAGCATTGCCATCAATAAAGTGAAAATGATGTTACGTAATTTCATATTTTTATTGCCATCTGGCTTTCTTATACTTTGCATTGATCGCGTCTTGCTCGCTCCCAAAACATACTCTGACGCTCGGCGGATCGATCCATTTAATAATCTTATTTCCTTTGAAATAGTACAGTTTACTGTAGCTGTTACCCACGGCTGCACAAGCGAGAAAGTCTTGTTTGGGTTGATTATTGGGTTTATTCGATGTTTCGATTTTTGGAGCTTTGAAAGCAACTTCTTGACTTTCACCTGACCGATAATGCTGATTTTTTGCATCCTGTTCTGTGACAAAACATTCTTTCCCAACAGGTGTCATTTGTTTGATAAATTTGCTCCCCAAAAGATAATAAAAATGGGTAGCTTTTTTACCGACCACAGAACAATTCAATAAATCTGCTTTCAATTTTGGTAATCCGACAAAATTGTTCTGAGTTTGACTTTCGGGGGGAAAAATTATGCAACCGGTTCCAACGTCGTTCAGCTTATATTTATCGGGGCATTGGCATACTCCTGTGTTCGGGTTCCAAAACTGACCTCCGATGTGGCATGATTTGAGATCTGGAGATGATGTTGACTGCTGGATTATCGGATGAGTCTCACTGGTTGCAGCTTGAGTCAAACAAATATTTTTTATCGGATCAAGAATTTGGGGGTACATACATGAGATTGGTAGAGCGCTCTTGAGATTAGCGATACATGTTCCAAGCACAGAATCAAAATGATAATCATCGGTACAATAACAGTTCTGTTTATCTGATCGGTAGATCGCATTGCCATACTTAGAAGAACAGTAAACATCTCCTGGAATACTGCATTTGCCATCGCTGCCCACATAGTACCCAGCCTGGCAATAACAGGTTTGCTTTTCGCTATCAAAATAAGTAGGTTTTCCATATTTTAATGTGCATACATTAGACGCATCAAGGCAGGAGCCTTGGTAAGGAAGATAATTGGATTCGCAGTGACAATAAACATTAGGTTCTACTCCATCCAAAAACGAATGCGCTGGACAAAAATATCTATAAACAATTTTAGGTGTGGTAATGATATAAGTATCACTCTGCGGTACAGTTATGCTTTCTTCTTTTGGTGCACTTTTAGGTTTGAGCGGCTGATCACATCCCTGATCAAGACCTTTTCCAATGGTTGCGCAGTAGTTCAAATAACCTGCTAGATCATCTGCATTATTATCCAAGCAACCCGCTTCACGTAAATCTGACCAATAAATTGAGGAACCGAGGGTTCTACGGGAAGCGTGAAGAACCGTAAGCCGAGCACATATCTGAGCGATTGTTAATGAACTGCCACAAACAGTGTTAAACGAAACCGAACTATCTCGCCAACCGTCATTACAAATAACCGAGCCGTCCCAGTTGATCCCCGCAGAGCAATTGACTCCCCCATGCCAAGAACATGCCCCGCTCCCGCCATAAGCAAAAGATGCTGTTGGTATCAGCAGCATTAACACTGTGGTAAAAAAGATTGTTTTCATAATTTGTTCCTTTAAGCACAAAGCCCGCCGCCAGCGGCAGCCTTTCGGCCACCCATACGCCTTTCGACGTACGACCATAGTGGGATGCTGAACGACGGGATCAGTACCCACTATGGTTTTGTGCCATGCCATCCGGTTAGCCGTATGGTTTAGGCAATTTCGATTGTGTCAACAATGTGCCACTTTTCGTGTAAAAAGTCAACAAGAGATCATCTTTGATAGCCATTGATAAAGAAGGGCAAACAGGATAAAAAGGAGTTACATGCAAGATGCGACTCCTAAAAAAGTGCGAGCTGGTGATTATCTAGATTGGCTAGAGAGGGATGTTTATGAAACCAAATTACCCCCCGAGCTGATTAAGAATCACAATTTCCCTACCGGAAATGATGAGATTCAATTAACGTCACTATTTTTTGATTTTAAGTATAAGAGTTTTTTTCAAGAAGCTCGCAAATTCGCTGTAAAAAAAAGCGTAGAAGAATTCGCAAATTTACTAGTCGACTACAGTACCGATGCATCATCGAATAAATTGGTCAAACAGTCCTGGTTGCTTATAATTCTTCGTGCGTTTATTGAGCGAGAGCCGAGTATTCAAAAAATGATACTAGCGGCTCGCAAAAAACATCATATACCCTTAAAGGGAATACCTGTCTCAACTTATTTCGACTCAAGCAAGACAGACGAAGTGCGTACATACGTTGCATTTGAGAAATTTATCGGTGAACGTATTCGTCGAGCGATACAAACAGTGAAAGATGACATCCAAAAACTTGATGAGAATTATTCATTTTTTTCCGACGCAAAAAACTTAATAGCCAAATTGGATGTACAGGAATCTATAATAGAAGCTAGCCGCGAAATTTGTTCCGTGCTCGAAATTCCGAAGACTTGGGTGCCGCTCATCTATCGATATGTACTTTTTGACCGATGGTATGTTGAGCTCGCCCCATCTGATAAGGAGTCTTATGTGCCGCTTCACAAGAAATTCAAAAAACATTTAGGGAAAAAAGGGGTGGCTAAAATGCTCAAAAATAAGGGGTTTACCTATCAAGAAATTGCCAGACTACTTAATCAGAAAATAAATAGCGTTATTCAAGGTGTAATACGGGGAGCTGGGGAAATCGATTTGTTTAGTTAACCAATCGTCAGGCAACAGTCATCGCCTTTGTGACAGGCGTTTTTTTGTACTGTCACAAAAACTACATTTTCTATCTGTTAGGCTTCAAACAGCTTCTCGAGAAAGCTTACTTAATCAAAACCCGTGGCTCGCGACCACAGGTCTAACTCACCTCATCTGAATTTCCTATGCTGAATTATATCAGTTCGTATTCAGTAAATCAAGATCATCTCAGTTATCAGGAATGTCTCACAATTTTTCCTGAAGCGCGAAGTGCGTTCATCCTCCCCAAGCTTCGAGAGCTAGAATCGGGAATCGCTAAACTGAAATCCGATGCCTCAACTAAATTACGCCGTTCTAAACATCTTCAAGATGGCTGGTTTGTACGAGAGATGGTCAAAGCGTGCGAGATTAACGACTTGATTAATCTCAAACGTAAACTTGACCGCCTCAAGCGATATTTCCCTCAACAGCTATCACGAAGCCGAGTAGACCAACTTCGGATTGACCGAGCTAAGGAATATCCAATTATCCAAGTAGCTGAGGCCTATCTGCCACAAATACAAAAATGCGGGGGTACGTACCGAAGTTTGTGTCCGTATCACGAGGAGCGGACACCCAGTTTCTTCCTATACCAACGCACAAACACCTTCCATTGCTTTGGTTGTCAGGAACACGGAGACGTGATTGCTCTAACTCAAAAACTTCAAGGCATTGGTTTCATTGAGGCTGTGAAGTATCTAGCACCTGTATATGAATCCTAAAGATGACCAACTCGAATCAGAGGCACAGCGTCTTGAGGATCGGATGGAACCTCGTAGTCATCTCGAAGAGTTGCTCTATGCAATTCCGGCAGAGACGCCCCTCGCATCACTATCTGCATGTCTTCGTCCTCTCTTGGAGGCGCTGTGCAAGGAAGAGGACATTACGGCTTCACTCTTCATCAACAACACGCTGAGGGGCTATTTCGGACTCAAGAAGGGTGATCTCAAACCATTTCATAAGGCGTATCAGAAAACCAAAAAAACGCTTGAAGCTGAAGCGGCGGAGACGAAGAAAAAACAGGAACGAACAGAGCTGTTAGACAGGGACATAAACTCCCCAGAGGCCATGGATGCAATTTCTAAGATTGGCCTTATTGACTCAAGCATCTTCGATCTTGTCGTTGCAACCTTCATAGCCGCTAAGTTACGAACAGTGCCACCGATATGGCTCATGCTTGTTGGTGCCCCTTCATCCTTCAAGACTGAATTAGTGCGATTGATTGATCTCCCCGAGATATATAGTCTCGATACCTTGACTGAGAACGCCTTTGCGTCGGGATATGTCATGCCTGACGGCTCTGATCCCGACGATCTACTCCCCCGATTAGACGGCAAGTGTTTCGTCATCAAAGACCTCACAACACTATTCTCCCTAAAGGAAGACACAATTAAAAAAATCCTCGGTGATCTAGCCAGCATCTTTGATGGAAAATATGAAAAATTTACGGCGACTCGTGGAATGGTTCGTTATTATTCGCAATTCTCGATGGTGACCTGTATCACTCCAGCAATCTTGAGCAAGCATCATCGGTACATGCACCAGCTTGGTGGGAGATTCTTCTTCGTCCGTGTCCCAGAGCTAACACCCGAAACACGCAAGCGAGGCCATGAAATCGCTTGGGATGCGACAGATCGTGAGGAGCGTATCAGACAGGCGCGGCAGGTTGTTTCAACCTATTGCCACCAACTGAGCGAAAAAGCGATGTTGCTCTATCCAAAAATTGAACCGGAAGCGAAGGATATTCAGGAGTGGATCAACACAGCCGCTGACTTTATTGCTCGTGCACGCGGAACGACTACAACAAAACATCTATCGTTTGAAAAAGAAAAAATTGAAGGCGGAGAGAAAGAAAAAATTGACTACTACGAAGTTTCAGATCCACAGATCGAGCAACCTTGGCGGATTCTCAATCAGCTTCGATCCTTGGCTCGTGTGCTTGCGGCTATGCGTGGCAAAACAAAAGTTACACATGAAGAGCTAGAGTCCCTAAAGGTCATTACAATTTCCAGCATGCCTATTGACCGCGCCATCGTCGTCGCCGAACTCCTGAAAGGAGACAAACTTTGCTCACGCGAGGTCGGAGAACTGATCAATAAAAGTACGAAGACGGCTGGTAGAGATCTCAAAGAACTTACCTCACTAGGGCTGCTACTGGTCGAAGAAGTCAATGATCCAAAAACGGCACGGGATGCTAAAGGCTATTCATTAAAACCAGAATACAAGGAATTTCTGACGGGTTTGAAAACTCCTGAAATTCCTTTTTAGCGATCCATTACTCATTTTCATTCATTCTTTATCACTTCCCAACTCTTATGATCAACGCTAACATGCAGGAACCCTCTCAATCGGTTGACGCCCTTCGACAATCAAAGAATATGACAGACACAGTACAGATCGCGCTGGATGCAGATTTGGATTTCCTGAACCTGAAAGAGGTCGCAGCGATCCTCCGCGTCGCACCAATCAGCGTCTATAGGCTCATAGCAAGACAGGCACTCCCCGTTTATCGTGCCTGTCGTAAAATCCTGTTCAAGAAAAAAGATGTGCTCGAATATCTTGAAAAGCATCGTAAAGAAACTGGCTATGGCAGTCCGAAAGCCTAAGGGTAAGGGTTGGCAGGCAGACTTCCAACTGAACGGAGTGCGTTATCGCAAATCCTCTCCCCTAAACACCAAGGCGGCCGCGGAATCGTTGGAGGTACGCATGCGGCAAGCGTTGTCAGAGAGAGGTACAATCAAAAATCTCTTTACCCAACCCAAAGAACAAGCAACCCCCACCTTTGCTCAATTTTCTGAGCGGTGGATGACCGCCTATGTCGTCGTAAACAACAAACCATCAGAGCAGAGAGCAAAGCGGCGGATCGTGAAATCGTCCCTCATTCCATTCTTCGGAAAGAAAAAGCTGGATGAGATCAAAACGATTGACGTTGAAAGCTACAAGGCTAAGGAGCTGCAACGTGGAATGTCGGCCAAGACGATCAACAATCGCTTGGCTGTCTTACACAAGTGCTTGGCCACCGCCGCAGAATGGGAGGAGCTTGATCGAGTACCGAAGGTTCAACTTCTCAAGACAACACCTCCAAAATTTCGCTACCTAAAAGAGTCAGAGGTTCAAACGATCATAAACGCCGGCACGTCGCCTATAGAGCGAGCCATGGTACTCGTGGCCGCTCGAACAGGTCTACGCTTCTCGGAGCTGCGCGCGCTTGAATGGGGAGATATAGATTTCGGCCTCAAACTTTTGACGGTGCGACGTTGTGCAGTCGGTTATGATATTGGCACGCCCAAGAATGGGCGGATCAGATACGTGTCGCTTACCGTCGATGCACTCAAGGCGCTTGAATCTATCAAGGCCGAATCAGGTCTCGTCTTTACCTTCCAAGGGAGGATGTGCGTCTATTGGACATCTCTCCGCCATCTGCAACTCACCTGCAAAAAGGTAGGGATCGATCCTATTAGCTGGCACACGTTGCGTCACACCTTTGCGAGTCACCTTGTGAATCGTGGAGCGACGCTTCAAGCTGTACAGGTGCTTCTAGGACATTCCACAATCACCATGACGCAACGTTATGCGCACATGGCACCAGAAACGATGCGTGACACTATTAACCTGCTTGAGCCAAAACAAGAAAAAAATGAATATGAAATGTCTGCCAAGTGTCTACCTGAGGCCTTCAAGACCTCTGAAGGGATGGAAAAATTGCTTCAAAAAGTTTTCAATTCTTCTTTCGAAGAAAAATAAAAAACAGCGCTCCCCATTGAAGAAAACGCTGCTTTCTACTTTTTCAGAACATCTCTCCGAACAGTCTCGATCAGCGATCAAGATCATTCGGAGAGGGAGGGATTTGAACCCTCGCGCGGTTTTACCCGCCTAGGAGATTAGCAATCTCCCCCCTTCAGCCTCTTGGGTACCTCTCCGTGAACAACGGTAAACCTACAGCTTTAAGCTGACAGCTTACAGAGGCGTACTGTAAATCAAAATGGAATCAAAATCAACCCTGTCGTTGACACAGTATCTTTCAGTCTCGACAGATCCCCATTTCTCCGCTACGATTTGTTCCGTCCGTGCAACAACAAAATTCTGTTCTCGGCGGAGAGGTGGCTGAGTGGTCTAAAGCAACGGACTTGAAATCCGTCGTACGGGAAACCGTACCGTGAGTTCGAATCTCACCCTCTCCGCCAAGGACGGAAAATCGTTCCCATGACCCCCTCACAATTACGGCGCGAAATGAAGAAGGTGAAACCCTTGCGAACCATGCGCGAATTTTATAGCGCCTACGATCCGGACGCGCCGCAAAAATTTTGGCTGCCTCTCGTCACGGTCCATGGCCGATTTCAACCGCCGCTCCACATTAACCATTTTTATACTTACCTCGCCCACGCGTTTCGTATCGCCAAAAAAGTCCGCATTCTTATAACGAATCCAACTTTGGACGAACAGCGTCGAGAAGAAGCTCTACATCGCCACACGCGAGAAAATAATCCATTCACCTATGATGAACGAGTAAAAATTTTTCGTGCGGTTTTTACTCGTCTCGGCATTCCCCCTTCGCGTTATGAATTCAAGCCCTTTGATATTACGCACAAAAATTCATGGAACAAAACACTGAAAAAGTCCGTCCCAAATTTTCTTAACACCTACAGCGCGTGGAGCGACGCAAAACTCAAACGCTTCCAAGAAAAAGGGTTCCGCGTAATCCACGCCAACATTCCAAAAATTTGTAACGTGTCCGGCGAGCAGATCCGTAAAATTCTTTTTTCTTCTCTTTCCTTAAAACAGAAAAAACAAAAACTGCTCGCCGCTGGTTATCTAAAAGAGGCCTTGCCGGCTTTGTTCAAAATTTACGGCAAGCGTGAAGAAATCGTTTGTCCTATTTTTTGATACTCTTGATCCGAACAATTATTTTTTCCATCATGGCATACCACGTCGAGGTATAGGTTACCTTTTTGAATCACCAGACTTCGATACGCCTGCCCCGTTTTCTCATCCGTATACGCTTCAATCGCCGCACGATCACCAATGCCGGTAAAAATCTGGCCCAACTTATTCCCGGAAGGAAAATCCCCGGGCAGTCCGGTCTGAATAATAATCTGACCATGTGTTTCCGCCTCCTCCATATAGTACGCACAGTGCAGCCACTTGATGCTCGGCTCGGGATCAATAAAAAGTTCATCCCGTTTCCATACTCCACCGCGCAGGGTTTGTGCGTCCTTGAGCGTATAAAGATATTCCCCGCTCTTGAGTTTGAGCGGAAAACATTTTTCTTCAACCTGCGCCTGACTCAACTGATCCACATCAACAGGTGTGGTGGCGCTTGGAGTTGACTTAGATGTTTCCGCTGATTTGGGTGAAGGATTCCCCACACACCCGGCTCCCAACACCGCGAACACGGCCGCAACAAAAATAAATTTTTTCATATAAAATAACTATACCTTTCGCGAGAGATATTGGCCATATAAACCACTCGTTTGACAAGCCCTAACCATCGTATACACTTTAGATATATGAAAACCATTTTGAACGTAAAAACAGACCCCTTAGTAAAGCGAGGGGCGCAAAGAGTCGCACAAGATCTCGGCCTGTCCCTTAGCACCGTGGTCAATGCCTACCTAAAGCAGTTTATTAAAAATAAAGAATTTTATCTTTCAGCCGCTCCTTCCATGTCTCCGGAATTAGAAAAATTACTTGGAACGATAGACAAGGATATTCAAAAGGGAAAAAATCTCTCAAGAGAAGTTTCTTCCTCCCAAGGGCTCAAGCTCTACCTTGCCTCTCTATGATCCTTCGTTTTCATAAACACTTTGACAAACAATTCAGCAAACTCAAAACACGAGAAAAAGAAAAAGCCCGAGAGCGATTGTCTCTCTTTCTGGAAAACGCCTTTCATCCGTCGCTCAACAACCATCCCCTCAAAGGGAAATATCTCGATTATCGGAGTATCAATATCACCGGAGACTTGCGAGCCGTCTACAAATTCTTGAATGACCAAGAATGTATTTTTGTGACGATTGACACGCATAGACATCTGTATGATTAAATTAGAAGAGAGGGGTAAAAAAATACCGGATCACTTTGTTCAAACAACGGAATATCGGCATTACACGATCCAATCTATTCCTCTTGAGCTCAAAATCACCCCTCTCATTTTTCCTCCTTCTGCCCACGGCCTGTGCTTTGCCGAGCACCTGATCATTCATCCGGGAGAAACGGTGATTGATATTGGTACGGGTTCTGGTTTGCTCGGTATCCTGGCGGCCAAATTGGGCGGAGAGGTCTGCGTGACCGATACGGATGCAGATGCGATTTCCGTGACCCACGGAAATGCGATGCGCAATGATGTGAAAATAACATCTTCTGTCGGTCCATTTTTTGCCGGCTTTAACGATCAAACGTTCGATGTGATCGTTGCCAACCTTCCTCAAGAAATTTTGCCGCCGGCGTATCAACAAACAATCGGGGAAAAATTAACGAAAACAGTACATGGGGGTGAGTGCGGCAATGAATGTCTGCTGGAGTTGTTTGGGCTTGCAAAACATCACATGAGTCGATCTTCTCGACTCTATACGCTCGTCAGTTCCTTATCCGATTATCAAACCACATTTGAAATGATTCGTGAGCAATACCGGATGAAGATCCTCTATGAGAACTGGGAACCGCAAAAAGATTTTGTTCCTAAGTATCTTGATTTCTATCTCAACCTGGAGAAACATGGATTGGTTAAATTGATACAGCAAGACGGTATTTGGAAATCTTATGAATATATCGTAGAATTAACCTTGAATTAATTCTTTATTTTTATTCCTCTATGGTCATTAATTATTGGGCGATTCTCGTCTCTGCCGTCGCCAGCATGGTTGTTGGTTCCGTGTGGTACGGTCCTTTGTTCGGCAAACTCTGGATGAGTTTGTCCGGAATGAGCGCGGACAAGATGGGCGCGGCCAAAAAGAAAGGGATGACGCAAAGCTATGTGCTCATGTTCGTGGGCTCCCTCATCACAGCCTATGTCCTGTCTCACTTCATCACGTACGCTAATGCCTTTGCGCCATCAAGCTCCGCGATAAACGGAGGGATGCAAGCGGCGTTCTGGGCCTGGCTCGGTTTTATCGCGCCGGTGACGCTTGGGACGGTTTTGTGGGAAGGGAAATCCTGGAACTTGTGGATTCTGAATAACGGACACATGCTCCTCTCCTTGCTCATCACAGGAGCGATCTTAGGAGGGTGGAGATAACTTTTTTTACAGAGGGGCTACTCGTCTAGCCCCTCTGCACTCCCAGGACGCCCCTGGTCTCCGCTCCTCGGGGCGGCTCAAGTCTCGCTCAGCCTTGCGAAGTGAACTCCTCTTCGCCCGCTCACGGCATATCAGGGCGTGGCTCATCGTCAGACACCACTTCGCATACGACAGCGGCTTCGCTCACTAAGCGCCCTTGCGGTGCTCAACAGGGGGATTTTAAAAAAGAAATCAGAACTGAGATGAGAACTGAGATGGAACCGGGAGATGGCGGGGTGAGGTGGGTCGCGGCTTGCTTCTATTTTCCGCTGGCAATCGTAAAAAGATAGACCGCTGGAGCTCCGGCGGCGAGTAATGTTTTTGCGGCTTCGACGGCCGTGGCGCCGGTCGTCAAAACATCATCCACCAATAACACGGGGGCGTTGATTTGTTTTTTGACGACAAAGGCGCCGCGAACATTTGCTTGCCGACGGATGTCGGCCGGAAGGG
>JGI1358J11329_10003752_pt1 | contig 11170 bp, 13 predicted proteins | sample Subgroupgradi54m_FD_11329 | JGI IMG/M metagenome (IMG submission 11329)
TTTGGAGTCTGCCGCTTCAGAACAAAGTGCGCGCATGCTCGCGATGAAGAGTGCCGGTGATGCGGCGGGAGATATGTTGGATGATCTGACGTTTAGTTTGAACCAAGCTCGCCAAAGCTCCATCACGCGTGAGATCTCGGAAATTTCCGCGGGGAAAGCGGCGATCGAATAAAAATAGACATTAGACATTAGTAATTAGACATTAGATTCAAGTGAATATGACACAAAAAGAACATGTGACGGTCAAAACAGCGCACGGGAAAATCACTCAAATTATCGGGCCGGTGGTTGATGTGAAGTTTTCCGCCAAAGGCGGATCCGCCTTAGGCGGAGAAGGAGAGATGCCACCACTTTTAACGGCTCTTGTGATTGAAGAGAAGGATCGTCGCGTGGTGTTGGAAGTTGAGCAGCACTTGCCCGGTTCACAGGTGCGCACCATCGCCATGTCTTCGACCGATGGACTTACGCGCGGGATGGAAGTCAAAAATACCGGTGCGCCGATTTCGGTTGCGGTTGGAAAGGAAACATTGGGACGGATGTTTAATGTGACCGGTGAGGTGATTGATGGAAAAGGGGAATTAAAAGCGAAAAAAATGTATCCCATTCATCGTCCAGCGCCCGGGTTTGATCAGCAATCAACGAAAACGGAAATTTTAGAGACAGGCATCAAAGTCATTGATCTGATCTGTCCGTTCGTGAAGGGTGGAAAAGTGGGACTTTTTGGCGGTGCGGGCGTGGGCAAAACTGTTATCATCATGGAATTGATTCGTAACATTGCGACAGAGCACGGAGGCTTTTCGGTCTTTGCCGGTGTAGGCGAGCGCTCGCGTGAGGGAAATGATCTATATCGCGAAATGACAGAATCCGGCGTGCTTGATAAAACCACGCTCGTGTTTGGACAGATGAACGAACCGCCCGGAGCTCGTGCGCGCGTGGCGTTAACAGGACTTGCCATGGCGGAATATTTTCGTGATGAGGAACATCAGGACGTGTTGCTCTTTATCGACAACATTTTTCGTTTCACACAGGCCGGGTCAGAACTTTCCGCGCTCCTCGGTCGTATTCCTTCTGCCGTGGGATATCAACCGACGCTTGCCACGGAAATGGGCGCGCTGCAAGAACGCATCACGTCGACGAAAAACGGTTCCATTACCTCGGTGCAAGCCGTGTATGTGCCGGCAAGCCGTGTATGTGCCGGCGGATGATTTAACTGATCCCGCGCCGGCCACGACGTTCGCGCATTTGGATTCCACCGTTGTGTTGGCGCGCTCGCTCGCTGAACTTGGAATCTATCCGGCGGTTGATCCACTGGATTCAACTTCCACGATCGTGGATCCGCTGATCATCGGAGAACGCCACTATCGAGTAACGCGCGGCGTGCAATTGGTTTTACAGCGTTATAAGGATTTGCAAGACATTATCGCGATTCTCGGCATGGAAGAATTGAGTGAAGAAGATAAGCGAACGGTCACGCGCGCACGCAAGATTCAAAAATTTCTTTCACAGCCTTTTCACGTCGCAGAAGTTTTTACCGGCAATCCCGGCAAGTACGTTCCGCTTGAAGAAACGATTCGTGGATTTGAGGAGATCCTCGCAGGGAAACATGATGACAAACCCGAACAGGCGTTTTATATGAAGGGCACAATAGAGGAGGTAGAGAGTAGGATGTAGGATGTAGCCGTTTTGTATCCTACCAACCTACACCCTACTGCCTACATCCTATGTTACATTTTCGCCTAGTCACTCCTGATCGAACCCTCATAGATGAGGAGGTTGATTCGATTTCGTTGCCGACCGTGGAAGGGGAGATCACGGTTTTGCCTCATCATGCTTCTTTGACGGCGTTGCTTGTGCCGGGGATCATCAAAATAAAAAAATCCGGCAAAAATGTCGAGGAAGAAGTGGCTGTGTCCGGCGGTTTTATCCACGTGACAAAAGATGGTCAGACCATGGTGCTCGCGGATACGGCAGAGCGTGGACATGAATTGGATATTTCCGTGATTGAAGAGGCAAAAAAACGCGCGCAAGAGGTGATGCGCGAAGCCGTCACAAAAGACGACGTGTCATTTGCCGCCGCAGCTGCCGCGTTGGAACGCGAGCTTGCACGATTTCGCGTGGCAACCAAACATCACCAAAATAAAAAAAGCTCTCACCGCGAGATCGGTCAGAGCTAGAAGATGCGAAAGACTTCCACGGTGGAACGAACGCTCTGGGGGAGGCGAGCGAGCAGCCGCCGTATCGACATGCAGAGGAGCGCCCTCGTGAGCGCGCCCAGGAGCCAGCCCCTGTCAGGCTCTTCGAGCCGCAGAACGATTTCCCCGCTGCCACGCCCTCCCATGTGAGAGGGCATGCGATCCGCACGATCATCACGGAAGTTGTCCACCTGGATGCGCAACTCCTCATCGAGGGATGGGAGCAGGCTGATGCCACTGGCAACCACTTCGCTGATGGCGAGTCTCACGCCTTTCCACGAAAGCTCGCCGTCCTGATGGGCTGTTTGGCCCTTGTAAGGAAACGTGTAGCCGATGTCGCACACGCTTCCATCGTAATTTACCTGCAGGATCAGCCACGCTTCGCCCCCGCGAGGGCGATGCAATGACCGAGTTGACCTGCCTCTCATTTGTCCCATCGTATCCTCCCTTCTGTAGTTGACGAACAGGACACAATTCATCAAACTTGCTCTTGGTTGTCAAGTAGAATGAGCAATTATGATTCATGTATTTAGAATTCCCATTGAAGGGGTTTCCGGTGATAAGATTTGCGCGCAGATGGAACGCTCTGACCGTGCGCGCATGTTTTGGATCGTGACGGCAAACCCGGAAATTTTATTGGAAGCACGGCGTGATCCATCGTACGCCAATGTTCTTTGCGAAGCCGATGTGCGTACCGTGGATGGATTTGGATTGTGGTTGCTTTTACGATTATTTGGATGCGATGTGACCCGCGTCACAGGCATTGATCTGGCGGAGAAATTAATGAAACTCGCGAACGATCGTGCGTGGCGCGTGGGGTTGATCGGCGGCGGTGGAGAACATGTGGCAGAGAAAGCGGTGCAAGACATCAAACGACGCTATCCCATGTTGACCATCACGGCCGAATGGGGCGGTGCGATCGATCGTCAGGGAAGTGACGATCTTCGAGGCGAAGAAGCGCGCCATCGGTTGACGTTGTTTGATCCGCAGGTGCTATTGGTCGCTTTCGGTCATCCCAAACAAGAACAATGGATCAACAAACACAAAAACGAATTTCCAAATTTGAAAGCGGTGGTGGGGGTGGGTGGATCGTTTGATGTGTGGGCCGGTAATATCGCGCGCGCCCCATCATGGATGCGAACGATCGGTTTCGAATGGGTGTGGCGCCTGCTGATCGAACCACGCCGCATCAAACGCATTTGGAATGCCGTCGTGGTATTTTCTTATTATTTTGCATGGGAGAAATTGACGAAAAAATAATTTGAAATGAATTTAAAAAAACAATCCCCATAACCAAACGTGGCAGAAAATAGTCATAGCTTCAATTCGTAGCTATAGCTACGAATTGAAGCTATGTTGTGGTAGGATAGAGGGATGAAGAACAAATCTAACGTGGTACCGGAAGAGAGGCTGGGCAAGGGCGAAATCCTGAAAGTCATTCTTATGGTTGTGGGTGTCAGCGGCATCCTGGTCGCAGGCGCCGTGTGTCCGGGTCTCTTGCAGTTGGTTAAGATCGGTCGTCGTGAATATTTCAAAATGAAAACCGGCGCGTTGAGGCAGGCGGTGCATCGTTTGGATAAAAAGGGTTGGCTTGTCTTAAGAGAGAAGAGGGAGGGATGTAGGATCGAGCTCACGGCGCGTGGCAAGGCCGAACTTCATGCTTATGAGATTGGGGAAAAGTGTTTAAAAAAACCAAAACATTGGGATCAAAAGTGGCGACTGTTGATTTTTGATATTCCGGAAAAACGGAAAGCGGTGCGTGAACGGGTTCGGAAATTTTTGAGATCTCTCGGTTTTTTTCGATTGCAGGACAGTGTGTGGGTTTTTCCTTATGAGTGTCAGGAGATTTTGGCGCTCCTGCGAACCAAGTACGGGATCCGCCATGAGGCGCTTTATTTACGTGTAGAGTTTCTAGACCAGGATCACTGGCTCCGAAAAGAGTTTGGCCTCAAAACCAGATAGTGACTAACTGTAGCTATAGCGTCTTTTTAGTGGAGGGGGATTTTTGGATTTTTTTGGGTGAACAGCGGATTTCTATGGCGGAGTTATGCTCCGTGTGTGTGAGCGTGATCATGTGGCAATCGCTGCAGCTCTTGAGGTGAGACGCGGCTCATGACCCATGCCGCAAGTAGGGCGGTGATTGGGACGGTGAAAATTAAACCTATGGTGCCGCAGAGAGAACGGATAACTTCATCCACGACCGTGTCAAAGTTGATGAACTTGAGCCACGATCCACCGTACTGATGATAGAGGAGGAGCGAGGAGAGGGAGCCGCCGGCATAGGCAAAAATGAGAGTGTTGGCGAGCGCACCCATGTGGTCGTTGCCGATCGTCATGCCGGAGCGAAAAAGTTCACGCACACCGGCGCGAGGATTGGCGCGTTTGACTTCTGCCACGCCGGAAGCGATGGATACGGCCACATCTTCCACAATGCCGACGGATGCGATCATGATGCCGGCAAACAGCAAGCCGCGTGGATTGAGCGTAGGATTTTGATTGAAAAACAAACGATCATCTTCGGAAGATAAGCCATTCAAATGTGCCCAGTTGGCAAACACGACTGACAGAAGATAGGCCGTGATGGTTCCGCCGATGGTACCGATGATGGTCACCAGCGATTTTTTGTTCCAACCGGTGGAAAGGATGGTTGAGACACAGGCGAAGATCGCCACCAATACGAGCGCGATGGGAATCGGGTTAAAACCCTTTAAGAATAACGGAATGAGCGCCAGGCCGATCAGCGCGAGGGAGATGGCGATGGAGAGCACGACCTTAAAACCTTGCCAACCCGCGAGGAGGATCATCATGAGAATAAACAGAACGATGAGCCAAATGATCGCGGAACGTCGATCAAAACCGTCCAAATAAAAATGTTGCGTGCCATCCGAATCGGTTTGAATAAAAATCACCGCCGTGTCGCCCACGCCAAAATTTAATCCGTACGGATTTGATTCGATTTCATTTGTGATGTCCCGCGTTTGATTTTTGAGCGGGCCGGATAAAAATCGAACGTGAAACACATTCACTTGTTGGCCGCCGATGGAAGTTTTTTCCCCCCGCGAGCCCACACTTTCGATGGACGCGCGTTCGTAGGAGCCGTTTTTTTCGATCGGCGTCGCATCTGGCGTAGCCGCGTGTGTTATCCATGGGAGAGTCAAGGCGCCGCTGATCATCACCATCATAAAAAAAGTTTTCATATATTGACGAGAGTATACGACGGTTGATGGAATAAAAAAAGACGCGGGTGAGGCGTCTGGGTGAGAAATGGGCGCGGACAGTTACTTCTGTCCGATTTGTCTGTCGATTTGGAGGGCGATTGGCGTCTCGAGCTTGAGCCCGAAGATATCAAGAGCCTGATTCGCGCCGAAGAAAAATGGTTCTGGTTGTAGGAAGTGGTCAAAGACCACCCTCTGAACGCGCACGTCACTCTTGAGGTTTTCCTTGTGGCTTGTCCGGATCTCTTCGTCCTGGGCCGCCTGGAACACGTACTCAACTCCTTTGATGACCCTGCCCTCCACTTCCGTTGATGAGATGGCAAGAAACCGACGTTCGGGGAAGGACGTGTGGAGGAACAGATCCCAGTTCGTGACAGTAACTGCGTAGGTTGCCGAGATCTTGACCCGGTCCCACTGGTATTCTTGGGTAACCTTGATCGGCAGCGCTGGCAGTCTCATGCATCTCTCGGTGAAGCACCAGAGGGCGATCGACGACTTCTGGATGATGTGTCCCTGACCGTCGAGTTTCACGACTGGACGATCCGCACCATCCGCGTACTCGACGAAGATGATGCTTATGAGCAGCAGCAAGAATGTGCCGCCCATGATCCATGAACAGACCTCTGCTCGTCTGTTCCACTTCGTGGTCATCATGCCATCGTTTATGCCGAAGCAGACAACACCCAAGAGCAGGCTGATTCCACCAATACAAACCACGAGATTTCCCATTGCGGACCTCCTCCATTGTGTGATCATTTAACCATCATCCCCACGTTTTTGTCAATTCATCCGCCTTCCGTTATGATGGAGACGATTATGGAAAAAAGTCACACGCCCATGCGCACGCGTATCGCGCCTTCGCCGACCGGATACATGCACATCGGGACGCTGCGTACGGCGCTGTACAGTTATTTTTTGGCTCGACAATCAAATGGGCAGTTCATCATTCGAATCGAAGACACGGATCGCGAGCGGTTGGTGCCTGGGACGCTGGAAAGTCTTTTGAAAACATTTCAGACGCTCGGCCTTGATCATGATGAAGGGCCGGTTTTGCGATCTGACGGAACGCTGGATGAAAAAGGAAATTGTGGGCCGTACATCCAATCCGAGCGATTATCAATTTATAAAAAATACGCGGAGGAGTTGATGAAGGCCGGACATGCGTATGCCTGTTTTTGTACGGAAGAGAGGTTGACCAAAATGCGCGAGGGACAGGTCGCATCAAAACAGCCGACGAAATATGATCGTTTGTGTGTGAAATTATCGCCGGACGAGGTTCAGTCAAAACTAAAGCGAGGCGAGTCATACGTGATCCGCATGAAGATTCCGGAAGGCACATCCACCTTTGTTGACGCGATTCGCGGAGAAATCACCTTTCAAAATTCAGAAGTGGATGATCAAATTATTTTTAAATCTGACGGTTATCCCACTTATCACTTGGCCGTTGTGGTTGATGATCATTTGATGAACATCACTCACGTGTTGCGCGGCGAAGAATGGATTTCCTCAACGCCGAAACAAATTATTTTGCATAAAATGTTAGGCTGGGATATGCAGGTGTATGCCCACGTGCCGTTGATTCTGAATCCGGACAAGACAAAGCTTTCTAAACGTAAAGGGGACGTGTCCGTCGAATCGTATCTCAAGAAAGGATATTTGCCACAAGCACTGATCAATTTTCTTGCGTTACTTGGATGGAATCCGACGGCAGATCGAGAGATATTCACCCGTAGTGAGCTTGTCGAACTATTCGACCTCTCAAAAGTAAACAGGGCAGGCGCAGTATTGAATGTCGAAAAATTAAATTGGATGAATGCCCAGTATCTGAAAATGATGACAGAGGAAGAATATCTTCGGGCTTGCCTTCCATGGCTACAACCTACAACCTACAACCTACAACCTGACCTTGATCGCGCCTGTTTTCTCGTCCGTGATCGCGTGCAAGTTTTATCCGAATTACCGCAGCTTGTTGGATTTTTATTTGAACCATCTCTCGAATACGATCCATCGCTTCTTCTTTGGAAAACGCAAACTCGAGAAGAGGCAAAGGAACGATTGACGATTGCGCGTGAATTTTTGCACGGACGATCGAATGGTGAATTTTCCTCCGTGCAAGAATTGGAAAAAGATATTCGCGCGCTGATCGTTGAGCGCGGTTGGTCAAATGGCGACACGCTGTGGCCGCTCCGCATCGCACTTTCCGGTCAAAAACAGTCACCCGGTCCGTTCGAACTTATTGTCGCGTATGGAAAAGAACGGGCGATTAACCGTCTTGATCAAGCACTCGCAAAGTTATGAGATTCGCTCGTCTATTTTTGAGCATAGTTTTTGCGCTCGCATTAACGATGCAACCGGTTTTGACTTACGCACAAGTGTCAACGGACGAAACGGATGCCACAAGCGGCGGATTAAAACACGAAATTGATCAGTTGAACGGTCAGGTTCGTGATAAAGAAAAACATGTCCAAGAACTCGATAGCCTGATCGGGAAATACAAGAGTCGGATCGCCACGTATGAGGCGGCAGTCGGTTCGTTACAAAATCAGGTTGGGCTTTTGCAAAATCGTATTGAAGAAAAACAGTTTGCCGTGGAGCGCACCAAAAGTCAGATCGAGGTGGTCAATCTGCAGATTCAGTCTCTCGGCAATCAAATCCAGATCGAGCAGGCTCGCATTCTGCGTCGCGAGGCTTCGCTCTCTGAACTTGTACGAAAAATTCAAGAAGCGGATACGGTAACGGCTTTTGATGTGATCCTCACGCGTCCGTCCTTATCAGAATTTTTCTCTCGTCTCGAAGAGCTCAAACGCGTGGAGAATGAGTTGGTGGATGCCACGAAAGCGGTCAAGGAAACGAAAAAACAACTCGAGGGACATAAGGCGGAACTCGAGTCTGAACGAGTGGCTTTGCAAGATCAAAAACAGTTATTGAAAAAAGAAGGGGATGAGCTCGAGGGAGATCGATCAGCAAAAGTTTCACTCATTACCGAGACGCAAAATAAAGACGAGGAGTTCCAACGCATTTTGTATGAGTTGCGACAAGAGCAACAGAGTACGGCTGATCGCCTCGCGAGTCTGCAGGATAAGCTCAAAGACAAGCTCGACTCGATCGATACGGCGTTGGCTCGAGGAGATGTTTTATTAAATTGGCCGGTGCGCACATTAAAGGGCATTTCCGCGCATTTTCACGATCCAACCTATCCATTTCGTCGATTGTTTGAACATCCTGGGGTGGATATTCCAACAGAGGTTGGCACACCGGTGCATGCGGCTGCCGGCGGATACGTCGCTTGGAACAAACGTGGAAAACAGTACGGAAATTACGTGATGCTGATTCATCCAGGAGGGATCGCCACGGTGTACGCTCACTTATCGCGTTTTGCCGCAGCGCCGGACACATATGTTGAACGAGGAGATGTGATTGGTTATTCCGGCGGCCGTCCGGGTGACGAAGGAGCCGGCCTTTCCACAGGCCCGCACCTGCATTTTGAGGTCCGTCAAAACGGCATCCCGGTCAACCCGGAAAATTTCTTAGCGAGTTTGGAATAGGGTTGACAGAACGTAGAATTTAGTGTGAAGTGGTTTCACGCGAAAGAGAGGGGCGCTGATGGAAAACTACGTACCTTGTGAAATCAGAACGACGGCAAGGCTGAAACAGGGGAGTGTGGATGCGTACGAAGGAACCATCACCATCCAGATGTCAAGTCTTCGGGTGTCCGGAATAATCCGTTATGAAATCGATCACGCAGATAGTCCCGGAGGGAGGGAATCGATCGTCAGGATTTGGAAGGGTGATCATCTGGTGATGACGGTCACCAATCGCAATCGGCGCACCCTGCCTCGTGTGCAGACCTGCCAGTTTGCCTTGCTCCTTGAGCAGATGACGGAAGCGCTGAAGACCTATCAAGCGGGAAGTCAAATGGGGAGTGGGACGGCTGTAAATGAAGACCTCCCCCTGATCAAGGGTGAGCTGCTCAATGCCATTCTCCAGCTCTTGGACCAGCCGATGGCTCTCTAAGTCAGGATTCGACTCTCGTTCCTGACTTTTTTATTTTTTAACCATGGTACTATTCGAGCGAATTAGAGAATAGTTTAAATTTAAATTGTGTGTAGAATTTGGTGTAATTCTTCGAGCGTTGAAATTCTGACGAGTTGTGATCGAAGATCTTTCCAGCCGGATAATCCTTTAAAGTACCATGGGAGATGTTTGCGCAATTTAATCAAACCATGTTCGCCGTAATGTTCGACTTGGAGGTTGGCGTGGTCGAGGATTGTATTGGTTCGTTCGGTCATCGTAGGGGCGCGGTTTCCGCGCCCTTCGCCCGATGGGCGGGGTGACCCCGCCCCTACGGCATCCGCGATTTCCTTAAATATCCACGGGTTGCCGAGAGCCCCTCGTCCGATCAACACGCCATCTGCACCGGATTTTTCCAGAGCGAGCTTTGCATCTTCCATCGTCACGATGTCGCCGTTCACGAGAAAGGGTGTATTCGGAACTTGGCGTCGAGCTTCACCAATGCGATCCCAATTTGATTTTCCGGAATAGCCCTGCTCTTTGGTGCGCCCGTGTACGGAAATTAAATCCGCGCCCGCGTCTTCTAGAACTTTTACAAACTCAAGACAGTCCGTGTCATTTTTCCATCCGAGTCGCGTTTTGACGCTCACCGGAACTTGTACCGCCGCCTTCATCGCTTTGATGATGGCGGTTGCGCGCGCCGGTTCTTTGATCAAAAACGCGCCATTGAAATTTGAAACGATGTTGTACACCGGACAGCCCATGTTGATGTCAATCGCGTCCGGATGAAATTTTTCTTCGATGATGCGCGCGGCCTCGGCCATCGTCGCCGGATCGCTCCCAAAAATTTGTTGCACCAGTGGTCGCTCCCGTTCGTCAAACTCCGCCATCTTCAGCGTCTTTGGATTCATCCGCACCACCGCCTCGCTCGACACCATTTCGCGAAACATCAAAGGCGCGCCATGTTGCTTACAAATCAAACAAAACGGCAGATCGCTCATGTCCGCCATGGGCGCAAGGGCGATGATAGGTTTTGGGAGAGATTTCCAGTTGAGCATATTATTTTTGAAAATCTTCTTCCTTCAATTTTGATTGGCGTAGAATAGATTGAAAAGTACCCCCACGGATCTCGTTTCCATGGATCGGCACAATGACCGTGAGGGTTGGATGGCCTATTTTTCGATACTTGGCGTGTGAGCCAGTCTGTGAAATAAAAAAGAAGTCCTTGCTGATGAGGACTTTCAAAACCAGTCGCAATGGATATGGTTTAGGCATGCTGAAGTGACACGGAAGCAATGATGGGATTTTTTACCCGTTCCATCTTAGTTGGAATGGGCACATCTTCAAAATAGAGTGCCAATGCATCTTGAAGCATGGCCAAAGCTTCTTTTTTCGTCTTTCCAAAACTGGAAACATCCACATCCAAACATTGAGAGACGTAGTAATTGCCCTCTTTCCATACTACAGATGTAAGATCAATTTTACGCATATTGGTGTTGATGATGCGGGTATATTCTCGTAAAAGAAAAAATAAGTCAAATTTCTGGCTGCACCACATAACGTTCGCGTGTATGCGAAGTGGCGACATCCTTAAAATGCCAGATTATCCTTAAGTCCAGAGTATCACAAACCCCCTTTACATTCAATCACCACCGCTCGAATTCAAGTTCAAACCGTGACCCCCTCCTAATTCAATAGGCACCGTCTTCGGGTACAGTGAGAGCGCTTTGAGCTAACTCACGATAACCCTCA
>JGI1358J11329_10003764_pt1 | contig 11149 bp, 10 predicted proteins | sample Subgroupgradi54m_FD_11329 | JGI IMG/M metagenome (IMG submission 11329)
TTCCAGAAGTCGCTTAGGTCGACGCTCACGTCTGGCGTCGCGTCGAGATTGTCACCCAAGAAAGGTAGATGTGAGACGACCGAGGCGGTTGTCTGGCTACTGCCGAAGAAGAGGCCGGTGCCAAAGAAGATTGCAGCAACGAGCGCGAACACAGTTGGTAGCATGAGCGTGCGCGGAGCTACGCGCACGCAGCGTGGGATCTTCATGATGTGGAAAGTATATCACGAGCTCGTGAGTGAATATGAAAAGGCCCGCCGTGCGGCGGGCCCGTGATATTGAACTACTCGGGTCGTACAGTGACCGTCACAAACTTCTCCGGCTGCAAGAGGCGGCGGCGTTCGACCACTTCGTCGAATGTCACCGATTTGCAGATCTCGAGCTGTCGAGAATTGTGCCGATTACAGCGCTCGACCGGGAGCCCCTGCTCAAGCGTGCTGAGGATAAGATTCGCCCAATCTTCTTCCTTCTCGATACCGAGAGTGAACCAATCGACGAGCCACTCCTTCGTAGCGTCGAAAATCTCGGCCTCAATCGGCTGCTCGAGGATAGACTCGCGCATGAGGCCACGCACTTGCTCGATATCGGCCGGGAGCGTGAGAACGCTCGCGTAGAAGTAGTTGCCGAGCTGGGGTTCCCCAGTCACCCCACCGGAAAGCTCATAGGCAAGGCCGCGTTTCTCGCGCACTTCGCGCCAGAGGATAGAGGTCGTACCGCTCGTAATCAGATACGAGAGATATTTGTTCAACATCTTAGCGCGATCGCTCTCGCTCGCTGGGAACTTGCTCCCGTAGATGACCCGTGCCTTCTCCTTTTTCGGCAAAGCGACGACGACATCACGCGTCTGTGGCGGTTCATCATATTCGTCATCCCACGACCTATGTTCTACGGGCTGCTTCATGAGCGGAACCGCAGCGTTTATGTGGGCGACGAGATCAGCATGGTCGATCGCACCGACGGCAACAACTATCGTAGCGGAGGGGACATGCCACCCTGCATGCGCATAGAGCAGATCCTGGCGCGTGACGCTCCGGACACTTTCGGGCGTGCCGAGGCCGCTCCGGCGCTGCGGATTCTCGCGCCACAGCGCCTCGTAGAGCGCATAGTAACCACGGTGCGCATCGTTATCCCGATCCCGCGCGATTTCGTTCAAGACGACCCGTTTTTCCTTCTCGATTTCTTCTTCCGGGTACGTCGAATGGAAGTAGATGTCGCAGAGGAATCGGCACAAGTCGGGGAACTTTCGCGCAATCGACGAAGCGTAATAGCGCGTACGCGTGTGGCCAGTGCCAGCATTCGAGTTCAGAAGGTAACGGCGCGAGAACGAGCGGATGTCTTCCGTCGTCATGCGTAGCGTGCCCTTAAAAGCCATGTGCTCGAAGTAGTGGAAGAGGCCGTGCCTATCGGGTGGATCATAGGCCGATCCGGCGGTTGAGACGAGGTACAGATACACTCGCTTCGACCGCATCTTGCCGGAGATAATTCGCATGCCATCCTCACGGACGGTTTCTTGAACCTGCATTCTCGGCACTCCTGTTGAAGATCAGTTGTCTCGCTCAAGGGTAGCATTATCAAGCACTACACGCATGCTATCCTTTGTTCAATGATGTACCGACAGGAGTACCATGGCGGAGTATGGGTCGATCTCGAGGGGCCCACCAACGAGGAGATACGGCAAGTCGCCGAAGAATTCTCCATCAGCGAGCGCGTCGAGACTGAACTCCTCTCCCCTACCCCGCTCCCACTCGTCTCAAGCGACCATGGCATGGCGCTTGTCGTACTCCACTTCCCCGTCCATGGTACAGGCGACCCCAGTGCCGAGGGTGGCACCCGGAGTCAAGAGGTCGATTTCATCGTCGGGAAGCGATTCGTGGTAACGGTACGCTATGAGGTCGTCGCGCCGCTCCACCGGCTTCGGAAACTGCTTGAGAGTGAGGAGCTTGTCTCGGGCTCGGCATCCATTACGACCGATGTACTAGTCGAGATACTCTTCGCCCACCTCTACGCGGCGGTGCGCGATCACACTAACCACGTTGCCGACCGCCTTGCGCGCATCGAGCGTGATATGTTCGACGGACGCGAACGCTCGACGGTCCGTGCCGTCTCAGAAGTGAATCGAGAATACCTTCATCTTGAGTCTGCACTCGCCAATCAGGAGGGGCCTATATCACACTTCCTCACTGCGCTCTCGCGAGCAGAATTCTTTGGCGACTCATTTGCTGAACGCTCTACGCGCGTCTTGACCGAGCGCACTCAAGTCGCTGGGCTCGTGCACACCCATCGCGCGGTAGCGGCCGAGCTTCGCGAGACTAATTCTGCCCTCCTTGAATCAAGGCAGAACGAGATTATGAAAGCGCTCATGATGCTGACCGTCGTGGTGCTCCCGCTCGAGCTCATCGCCTTCATCTTCGCCATGCATGTTCCCGGCCAGCCGCTCGAGGACAATCCGGACGCCTTCTGGATTATTATTGGTGGCATGCTCGGCGCGGTCGCTCTCGTCCTGCTCTACTTCGCTAAGAGACGCTGGCTGTAGGAGTATGAGTTTGCTCGCACGCATATTCGGCGGCAGAAGCGGACATCTGCGGGGTGCTGGCCAGCCAGTGAAGATATTCCTAACCAACACCCTCTCCGGAAGTAAGGAGCTCTTCACGCCACAGAAGCCTGGTCTCGTGCTTATGTATTCGTGCGGTCCGACGGTCTATAACCGCGCTCATATCGGGAATCTCCGTACCTACATGGTGTCGGATACCCTTGCTCGTACGCTTGCCGCCGCTGGGTATCGCGTGCGCCGCGTCACTAATATCACCGATGTCGGACACCTCACTGATGATGGTGACGAGGGGGAGGACAAGATGAATGTAAGTGCCGCGCGTGAGAAGGCAACACCCGAAGAGATTGCTGAACGCTACGCGAGAATGTTCATCGACGACCTGGCGGAGCTTGGCATCGATACCGATGATATCCGCTTTCCGCGCGCAACCGAGTTTATTCGAGAACAAATAGCGCTCGCGACCGCACTTGAAGAAAAAGGGTTTGCTTATCGCATCCCAGATGGGCTCTATTTTGATACGACGCGCTTCTCGGGATACGGCAAACTGGGAAACCTCTCGGGAGCCACGCGGAGAGAAGACGCCGAGCACATCCGGCATCGAGTGGCGCCCACCGCTCTCAAGCGGCATCCGGCCGACTTCGCCTTGTGGCGCACCGCGAAGCCCAGCGACCTCCAGCAGTGGGACAGCCCGTGGAGCCGAGGTAACCCGGGATGGCACCTTGAGTGTTCAGCAATGATACGTTCCCTTCTCGGGCCTGAAATTGATATTCATACTGGCGGCGAAGATCTCGCACTCATTCATCATAATGATGAGATTGCGCAGTCGGAGGCCGCAAGCGGACGACCCTTCGTACGCTACTGGGTGCATAATGCCTTCCTTTCTATGCAGGGTGAGAAGATCTCAAAGTCGCTTGGTAACGTCGTGTATCTCTCTGATATCGCCCTACGCGGTTCCCACCCGCTTGCCTTGCGCTATTTCTTCCTCCAAGCGCACTACCGCACGCCGCTCTCCTTCTCCTGGGATGCGCTCGCTGGAGCGGCCGCAGCGCTCGAGCGTTTGTGGAAGATTGCGCGTGAGATACGGAAAGAATCAGAAGGGAAAACAGCTCACTCGGAAGCGCGTGAACACTTCTTGGCACTTATGCGCGACGACCTCGGCACGCCGCAGGCACTCGCCGTGCTCTGGGAGACCTTACGGAGTGAGGAGTACGGGCCGGAGGAGAAGTGGGGATTAATCGAAGACGCCGAAGCGCATTTGGGATTATCTCTCACGAATCCGCCCTCTCGCGACCTCGATGGGCGGGAGATACCGCAGGAGATACATGACCTTGTCGCGCGCCGCCTGACGGCGCGCGACGCGAAGAAGTTTGACGAGGCAGATCGCCTGCGGGAGGAAATTGAGAAAGGTGGATATCATGTGGAAGACGCCCCAGAAGGGCCCGTATTGACCCGAAGCGCCTGATGCTAGAATCAGGGAATGGCGACCGCCGACCGTGTCCCCCCGCAATCGCTTGAGTCCGAGCGCGCTCTCCTCGGAGCGCTCCTTCTTAAGCCAGATGTCATACACGACGTCTCCGACCTCATCCAATCGGACTCCTTCTATGCAGAGAAGCATCGACTCATCTTCGGTGCGATGAGTGAGCTCTCCCAGCGTGGCGAGCCCATCGACTTACTGACACTCTCTGAACGGCTCTCGAACCAGGGCCTCTTGGAGCGCACTGGCGGCCGCGCGTATCTTGCTGAGCTCGCGGCAGCAGCGCCTGCGCCTGGCAACTTNTCTCATTATGCCGAACTCGTCTCCCGCAAGCATTTGATGCGCTCTTTGATCGACGCGAGCTATGAGATAACCGAATCGGCATACGAGGAGGCGCGTGAGACGATGGAGGTGCTCGACGAAGCCGAGAAGAAAATTTACGCCATCGGCGACGCCTCGGCGGCGCACAAGTTCACCGCTATCGGTGATCGCGTCCACGATGCGTGGGACCGCATCGAGGCGCTGTCGAAACGTGAAGACGGTATCCGCGGCGTTCCCTCGGGCTTCACCGCACTCGACAATCTCCTTTCAGGCTTCCACCCCTCTGATCTCGTCATCCTCGCTGCGCGACCATCCATAGGTAAAACATCACTTGGCCTCGACATTGCCCGCAACGCAGCGGTACGCCACAACGTGCCCGTGGGCATCTTCTCGCTTGAGATGAGCGCCGAACAGCTCATCGACCGCATGCTCGCCGCAGAATCATTCGTCAACTCGTGGAAGTTGCGCACCGGGCAGATACGCGACGAAGCCGACTTCACCCGTATCCGTGATGCGCTCGAAACACTCTCAAAGGCCCCCATCTATATAGATGATAAGCCGGGAAATAATATCCTTGCTATGCGCGCAGTCGCACGGCGCTTGAAGCGAGATCGCGGCATTGGGCTCATCGTTGTCGACTATCTTCAGCTCATGATGCCGACTTCGTCCAAGAGTTCTGATTCGCTCGTCCAGCAGGTGACCGAGATATCCCGCTCGCTGAAGTCGCTTGCGCGCGAACTCGAAGTGCCCGTCATCGCACTCTCCCAGCTCTCACGCGCCGTGGAGCAGCGCGGTGGCAAGCCGCGTCTCTCCGACCTGCGCGACTCGGGCTCCATCGAGCAAGACGCCGACGTTGTGATGTTTATCCACCGCGAAGACAAGCGCAATCCCGAGAGCGACCGGCCGGGTATCGCTGAGATACTAGTCGAGAAGCACCGCAACGGCCCTACAGGCAAGGTAGAGCTCTTCTTCGACGAGAAGCGCGCGACCTTCCAGAATGTTGAGTCTCTTGATTACCACGAGCTCCCGGTTGAGCTCTGATATCCATGAACGGTACTTTTACTGCACCCCACACACCTCGTTCTATCCTTCGAGTGTTTCTCCTATTCTGGTTAGCGATCGCCGCCTACAAATTTGCGGCAACGCTCCATTACACCCTGCTCGCACCCCTTGGAGCAACGCTCATGCCGCTCTGGATAGTCGGTCTACTCATTGGCGGCGAATCCTTTATCCAAGTCCTTCTTGATGTGCCCGCTAGCCGGCTCGTCGACCGCTTCGGTAGGAAGCGTATGCTCGCCGTAGGCCTGTTCTCCTTCGCGCTTGCCGCTTTTTTCATTACGCAGTTTTCATTTTTCTCGTATATCGCGAGTGTCGCTTTCTCCATTATCGGCTGGCTCTTCCTCGCGCAGGGGGTGAACGCCTACGTGCTTTCCTATGCCGAGCTAGAAACAAGTGGCCGGTTCCTCGCGCTCCGTGACACCTTTTGGTCTATCGGTGTCGTACTTGCAAGCATCTCTCTCCCCTTCGTCCTCATGCTCGCCCCGCCCTCTATGGGACTTATTTTGATCGGCATCTTCGCGGGAGCATTTCTTCTTCTCGTGTTCGCCCCACCAGACCGTCCCACCATGCACGCGACACCAATCCTGCCAGCCGAGGCCTATCATATTAAGCGCACAGCCCTCTCCGAGACGGTGAGAGCGTTCTGGAGTCTTAATCCGGCAAGTAGTATGCTCTTCATCTATTCGCTCGCCGGCTCCATCTTCTACGGCGTCATCTGGTTTGTCGTCCCACTCGTCATCGCAACCGAACCGAACCAAGAAATACTCGGCTTGGGGCTCGGTATCTTCGACTTTGCTATTATCGTCTTCGGCTTCCTCATCGGCACCATCGTCGACCGTGGCAACAAACGTCTACTCATTTTCTACGGTCTCTTACTCTTTGCTATTATGAGCATATTGCTTGGCGCCTTCCTTGGGCCCTTATTCCTCCTCTTCGGCTTCCTCGCGACTACAGGGGACGAGACGGCCGGTCTCTCGCTCTGGAGCTGGCTCCACGCCCTCGACAAGGCTCATGCGCACGACGGCGCTGTCGCTGGGGCGCTCGCGCTCGCCGAAGATGCGGGGTACACGATCGGTCCCATCGTCGCTGGCTTCTGCTATCTCCTCATCGGCCCAGGATGGACCATCGCTGTGGGCGCCGTGCCGCTCGTTCTCACGTGGTTCATCTATACGTGGTTCGCGAATGTGCCTCTCGCGACCTTGTCTGCCGGCCTCATCCCGCGGATGCCGATGCGCCCCCGGCATAAGGCTTGAGGCGATATGGGCAACGCTATCGAAGAACTCGCCACCGCGCTTGCGCGCCTGCCTGGTATTGGGCCGCGACAGGCTAAGCGCTTCGTCTATTACCTACTCGCAGCGCCCGCGAGCGAGCGCACGACACTTGCCGACCTCGTCACTTCGCTTGGGTCACAAGTACGCCAGTGCCCAGAATGCTTACGCTTCCACAGCGGCGGAGCGAACATTTGTAATTACTGCAGCGATAAGAGTCGCGATGATACACAGCTGATGATAGTGGAGAAGGATCAGGACCTCGCCGCAGTAGAGCGCGCAGGCACTTATAAAGGCCGCTACTTTGTCCTTGGGGGCGTACTCACTCTCTCGGGCAAGGGCATGCCATCCGTGAGAAGGAACTTGTTCATACAATTGAATCCCGTCTCGCGCCCAAAAGTGGACATCCGATGTCCACTTTTGGATTGAAGGAGGTAGTGCTCGCCTGCTCGGCCACGAGCGAGGGCGAGCACACAGCCGACCGCGTGCGCGAGCTCCTCGCCCCCTATCGTGACCGAGTCAAGATATCCACACTCGGTCGTGGCCTCGCCACCGGCAGCGAGCTTGAATACTCCGACGCCGAGACCCTCCGCGCCGCCCTCCAGAACCGCCACGAATCCTAATGCGAAGCCCGCCCGGTTTCCCGGGCGGGCTTACTAGCAACGATTGTTATCACTGCACAAATGTCAAGGCCTTGCCGCGCATGGAGGCGCGGCCCGTGCGGCCGACGCGGTGGATGTAGTCCTCGTAGGTGTTCGGGAGGTCGTAGTTGATGACATGGCTTACAGCCGGGATGTCGAGGCCGCGCGCCGCTACATCGGTCGCGACGAGCGCCTGGACGGCGCCACGCTTGAAGGCATCGAGAGCGCGCAAGCGCGCATTGTGGGCCTTGTCGCCGTGGATGCTTTCGGCATGGATGTGAGCACGCGAGAGGGCCTTCGCGAGCTTCTCTACGCCGTACTTGGTGCGTCCAAAGATAAGCACCCTCTCGAAGCCTGGCCGGCCGAGGAGCTCAGTGAGCACGTCGAATTTGTCCGCCCCGTGTGGGATGCGCACCACGTCCTGATCGATGTTGGCCGAGGTCTCGTGCTTCTTGACGAAGATCATCACCGGCTCGACAAGGAAATCGCCGATCAAGCGCTCGATATCTTTCCCGAGAGTCGCAGAGAAGAATAGAGTGTGTCGAGGACTCCCCACGTGCTTAAGGATAAAGCGCATGTCGTCAATGAAGCCCATGTCGAGCATTCGGTCTGCCTCGTCGAGCACAACCGTGCCGAAGGTCGAGAGGTCGAGCGCACTACGCTCCATCAGGTCCTTCAGGCGCCCAGGTGTGCCAATGACAAACGAGGGCTTGCGCCTGAGCGCAGTTATCTGTGGGCCAATATTTGCCCCGCCTACAGCGACCATGCCGCTAAAGCCGAGACCCTTGGCGAAGCCAGCAAGCTCGTGCTCTATCTGCACGGCAAGCTCTCGCGTAGGCGCCATCACGAGGATGCGCTCGCCGGGGCGACGCAAGACCTTCTCGATGAGTGGGATGAGGAAGGCGGCTGTCTTGCCTGTCCCCGTCTCGGCCAAGCCGACGATGTCGCGCCCCGCGAGTCCTGGCTCAATGGCCTTGTCCTGGATGGGTGTCGGCGTCGTGTAGCCGTGCTTGGTGATATTGGTCATCAGGCGCTTGTCGATATCGAAGTCGGCGAAGGCGTGCTCGGGGACGAAGACCTCCATCTCCTCTTCGACGGAAATACCGCGATTGACGAACTTCGCTATCTCGCTCTCGGTCTGGCCGAAGGCGCCTGGGCCGCCCTTCTTCCTGCCGCGACCCGAGAACGCTGGAGAATTCCCCCCGCGGTTCCCCTGATACCCGCCTCGACTACCGGAGCTCTGCCCGGGGCCACCACCGCGCGTATTGAAACGACGTCGATCAGCTCCGCCACTGTGAGATGGACGCGCCGAATAATCGCGACTCGCGCCGCTACCACTATGAGAACTGCCACCACTTGATTGGTGATTCCATCTGCCTATTTGCATTGAATATCTATAAGTTGAGAGAAATCGCTCTGCAGCCAATTGAATTAACTGCTGCACCTACCCTATTTCTTAAATCAGGAGATGCTATCTATTTTCACCTTGAGGAGGGGCTGCCTATGTCCGCGACGTTTGTAGTAGCGGCTCTTGGGCTTGTACTTCACGACTTCGACTTTCTTGCTGCGGCCGACAACCATGACGGTCCCCTTGACCTGCGCACCTTTGATAAGAGGTGCGCCGATGGTCGTGTCCGAGCCGTTGTCGACCAAGAGAACCTGGTCGAACGAGACGGTGTCACCCTTCTTGAGGTCGCCGGAGAGCTTCTCGATAGAGATAGTGTCGCCCTTGGAGACGACATACTGCTTCCCGCCGGTCTTAATTACGGCCACTTCCATGGGTTAAACACTAGCATTTCTCCCTGAAAATAGCAAGGCCGCCGCGTTTACGCGGCGGCCTACACGCCATACATAGAGTAACCCTATGTATGGCGCTCTCTGAGGAAGAGGGTAACGTTGATGACGTTGAGCGCGAGACCAACATAGAGCGCAGCAATCATAACATCCGACGGCCACCATGTCGCGAGCGGCCCGACAAGGGCCCCAAGCACTATGAGGCTGACGGTACTGCTCATGGCGACGAGACTGCTCACGACACCCAAGATCACGCTGTAACGCGCGAGATGGTAGAAGATGAAGTAGCCGGCGGTGCCAAAGATGCGGAACAGGTAGCTCAGAGCGGCAAACATCCACTGCCCGAGTATGAGGAGGAAGAGAGCGGCAGAGAGTCCACCGATTACGCTGAACCAAAGTAGTGCGATACCCAGCTCGTAGAGGCCGGGGGCAACGAGAAGAGCCTCTGTCCTCGGCGCGGGCATGTACAGGAGCCATACGCCCACGACGGCATACAGCCAGAACATCGCGATGCCGAGGGGGCGGCGAACGGTTTCAGACACTGGTTTTCTCCCTTCGGGAACGGTGAGTCTGGCCCTAGCGTACCATCCCTCCCCTACTCGTCTAGTCCAAATGGTAAGGCCGCGCTTGCACGCGGCCTTGGGGGATGTGTTCACCCGCCAATTCTCGACAGTAGGTATACAGCCACGAGAGCGCCGACCGTGAGGCTTAGAGCCAAGTTCGTGCCTCGATATCCAGGGGATGCCGGCGACCCCAGGCAAGAATGGGCGAATCCAACCAGGGCGAGAACAAGCGCAAGTATCGGTAGGGCGGACATAACTGTCTCTTTCTCTGTTTCAGCTGGGTTTAATACTAACATATGTCTAACTAATCGTCTAGTCCGAGCGTCGGGCGCTTAAGAGGCTCGGGCTCAATGCCGATTTTTTCTAGAGATGGTAAAGAGTCATCAGCAATAATCTTGTCTACTACCTTTGTTAGTTGTCGATTCCTAACCCCCGAGACGGCTTCGTATTCTTTGCTGACCGACTGGATTTTATCGCCCAAAGAATCAAGAGCCTTGCTAAATTTTCCGTATTCAACTTCAAAACTCTTAATCAACTTGACAATACCATGCAGATTCTTTTGGTATTTAAAGTTTTGATATGACTGTTGAACCATTCGTAAAATAGCGGTAAAGCCGAATGGGCCGCACAACACAACCTTGCTCTTTATTGCCTCTTGCCAAACATCAGGAAATTTTTCATATATGAAACTGAAGATCATTTCATTCGGGATAAACATTATGACAAAATCAACTGTATTCTCTTCCGGACTTATATAGTTTCTTGAGGTTATCTCTTTGAGTTTTGCTTTAATATCACCCTTGAATTCAGCAAGATATTTCTTTTGTTGTTCTGTGTCCTCTGTCTCTTGCCATCGTTGCAGGGCCTGAAATGGAAATTTCACATCTATATTTATCTTGGTTCCATCCGGAAGAATTACAGTGAAGTCTGGCTTGCTGGCACTCGTTTCTTGCTGACCTTGCGCGGTGTAGTTTTGGCCTTTTACGAAACCGGCTACTTTCAATAAATCCTCTGCTACCTCCTGTCCAAATGAACCTCTTAACTGATTGTTCGACAAAATTTTCCGCAGGTTATCGGCTGTCGCTCGAAGAGATTCTGTAGCGGTTTTATGCTGATCAATGACTGTCCGCAATGTTTGGAATTCTGTAATTCGAGACTCATCACTTTTAACAAGCTTGTCTTGGCTTCGGTTTATCTCTAGGCGCATGTTATTAACTGCTTCTAGAATCAAATCTTTTTTAGCATTCAACTCGCCCTCTCCGAGTTTGAGCTTGTTCTCTAGTGTTTCCGACATTCTTTCCCGTTCGGATTTGTTTTGCTCCATGAGTACCCTTAGCCCGGCCTCTACTGCCTCTTTGGCAGACGTATCCGCTGCTTCTTTCCGCCGGCCAGTTATGATAGCAACAGCCACCTGTCCCACAACGAGAGCCGCGATGATGAATAGGATTGTGAGCACATTCATAATCGTAGTATACTCTCCG